>TARA_R110002072_G_scaffold5527_6_pt1 | contig 35830 bp, 29 predicted proteins | sample TARA_R110002072 | Tara Oceans TARA_R110002072 (sample SAMEA4397118) | marine metagenome | biome: Polar Biome; feature: [SRF] surface water layer (ENVO:00010504); material: water (ENVO:00002006), including particulate matter (ENVO:01000060) such as... | depth 5 m
TTTCCTGAAGTTCGTAGAAAAATCTGAGTACACAAAGCCAAGTCTTCTACTTAACCAGTGCTGCAATAGTCGCTAGGTGATGGCACTTCAACAGAGTTAGTAGGCGTACTTTGGAGGAGCCTCAAAGCGTTAGCGCCGAGCAGGGGGAGCGAGACCTTAGGCTCGCGGGAGGAGCGAGGGGAGCCCGGAGGGCCGCCAGCTAGCGACGGAAAAGTGCTCCTGCTAACGGCGGTACTCAACGATACTTATTTGAGGGCGCCTGCTAACGGCGACTTCCAATCAACCCTGAGTGCATTTTGTGGCGTGCTACGGAGAGCCTAAGACATATCCTCGTAAGGATTTTCAACGTGCAAGTTGATGGCGTTGTCGTGGCCGGGAATCGAAATTTCGTTTTCGTTTATGCCTAAAGACTCACCTTCGATAACCCCAAGCCCAAACTTATAAATCAACCGATTCTCACCCGCCGTGGTTGCCGCATCGTAAGCTGCACCGACTTCCTGAACCTGCTCATTCTGTGTGTCGTGTTTGGTCATTGCCGCTTTGCCGTATTTTTTGGTCAGCATATTGCGAGTGACATGGGGAGACAGAATGGAAGCCGTGGCGTTGTTGCCACCAAAGCCTTTTGAATTGATGAACGTGGCATCCATTTTGGTTGGATCAATTTCTCGGTGGTCGAGTAAGAAATCCAAATTGCTCTGATTGACGTCGTCGGCAATTTTGTCGATCGTCTTGATGCCTGGAATTAAACCGTGGGCCCAGGTGCCGAGGGACGCAACAATCTGATCTCCAGCAGCGGTGGCAAGGGAGTGGCCGAGGTAGGCTTTAATCGCAGTGACGGGCCAATTTTGCATGCCAAAGGCTTTTGCCAATTCGTTAAAAATGTGGGATTCAGTCACGCGATTCTGAGGTGTACCAGTACCGTGAGCCTGGATATAAGTGCGATGCTTTAGTGCTTCTTCACCGAGGATGCTGCGAACCATGCCCATGGATTTACCCATGGTGACGTAGTTGCCAATTCCAGGCCCGGGGATCGATTTCTTGAATCCGTCTGCGTTAATAAAGACGTCAGCGACAGATCCATAAATATTTGCGCCCATTTCCATCGCCAGTTCATCGTCGAACAGGATCAGAAATTGAGCAGCCTCGGAAAGTGTAAAACCGCAGTTTTCAGCAAAGGGGCGGCAGGCGCGTGTATTGTCTGCCGGGCCATTTTCGGGGATGCCATCAATTTTGTTTAAACCGGCATCTTCCGCCAGGGCGCCCATGGTGCGGTAGCCTTCAATCACCTCGGGGGTGATGGGGGCCTCGCTGGCGCCGATCACAACCGCGCGGAATTTTCCGGAGCGAATATCCTGGATGCCCTGTCGCAGGTTGTACAGGAACGTTGCACAGGCACCAATGTTAGCGCCAGTTGCGCCGACGCTACCGAGAATATAAGCGTTCACAAAGTCAGCGGTCATCTCCGCCAGACTTAAGGGACAGTTTTTAGAGCTCACTCGTTTTCCGAGTAGCGAGGCCTGTAACATGCCGCCGGCGCCGTTGGTGTCGAGTTGCCCCATGGCGCTGCTGGCATAAACGGAGATTTGGTCAGCGGGCACTTTCTGTCGTACGGTTTCCCAATCAATACCAAGGGAGTTGATTGCATCTGATGCGCCATAAACCGCCAGTTGTAATCCGCGAGGATGGTTGCGGGACTGATAAAGAGATTCTGGGTTAAAGCCGGTGGGTAATTGGCCGCCGGATTTTACCCGGGAGCTTCTCTGATCCGGAAATAGAATGTCGATATTGTCATTGCAGGTGACCAGTACCTGGCCGCCATTGGGTTCACTGACCTTCCAGGTTGGTGGTAAAACATCGGGCAATTGATTTTGACGTAGGGAAAAGGTTAATGGTGTGCCGCCGGAACCACCCAGTGTGGCTGATCGATTTATTCTGATGGCTTCTGGATCGAATAGATTGGTTTCGAGTTTGCGGACAAGGCTTTGCTTTAATATGTGATTCTGATCAACCTCGGGCAGGTTCATTAATGCTGCCAGGGAAGCAAAAGTATCGTCGGCAAGATCGCGACTTAAGGAATCAATAACCAGACGGCGGTAGCCGTGGTGAGCGGAGCTTCTTCCAGCGGGGTTGACCCCACCGAAGCCGACGATGACGGGAAGGCGTGACAAAAATTCCGCTCCTGCAAGTTAGGTAGATGTATCCGCGAAATTGTACGCTAACAACGGTTCGCTGTCTTGGCCGAGTGATGGGATTGAGACACAGTATTAAAGATGATTCACAAGTGGTGCCAGTGTTCGGATTAAGACGCTGAAGCAGAAGATCGCGGTGCTGAAGATCTAAGGGCTAGCGGCTACGGACTCCCCTGAAGGACTCCGTAGCGGCTCGTATTGTGGCTGAGGCGCTTGTTTAGGCGTTATTCAACCAGCTCAATTGCAATTGCAGTAGCTTCACCGCCACCGATACAAAGGGCAGCAACGCCACGCTTCTTGCCAAGTCTTTTGAGGGCGTACATCAGTGTCACAATAATACGCGATCCCGTGGACCCAATCGGGTGTCCCTGGGCGCAGGCACCGCCAAAAACATTGACCTTTTCCGGGTCGAGACCAAGATCCCGAATAGCCGCCATCGTTACCATGGCAAAAGCTTCATTGATTTCAAACAAATCCACATCAGCCACGGTCCAGCCGACCTTGTCGAGTAGCTTTTCAATTGCACCCACGGGGGCGATGGTGAATTCTGAAGGATGTCGAGAGTTGGTGGTATGGCCAAGAATCTTAGCCATTGGCTGTAGATTGTGGTCTTTAACCGCGGATTCACTAGCAAGTACCAGGGCAGAAGCTCCATCGGAGATTGAGCTAGAATTTGCTGCGGTCACGGTCCCGTCCTCTTTAAATGCGGGGCGTAGGGTTGGGATTTTTTCGAGATTTGCTTTCCCGGGCTGTTCATCAAAGGTGACCAGGGTTTCTCCGGCACGACTTTTTACAGTGACCGAAACGGTTTCATCGTTAAATGCGCCGTCTTCAATGGCCTTTTGTGCCCGGGTCAGGGATTGGATGGCAAAAGCATCCATATCTTCCCGGGTCATTTGATATTTGTCCGCCATGTCCTGGGCAAATGAACCCATCAATCGACCGGTTTTAGCGTCTTCCAGGCCATCGGTGAACATGCTGTCCTGAACCTCGGTGTGTCCCATACGATACCCAGCGCGGGCCTTTGGCATTAAATAGGGTGCATTGCTCATGCTTTCCATACCGCCGGCAATCATTAATTTATTAGTGCCAGCTTTAATGAGATCGTGGGCAAGCATTGTCGCTTTCATGCCCGAGCCGCAGAGTTTATTAATGGTGGTAGCGCCGGACTCGACGGGTATACCCGCATCAATGGCGGCCTGTCGGGCCGGTCCCTGGCGCAGTCCCGAGGGTAGTACACAACCCATAATGACCTCTTGAAGTTCGGCCGGGTTTAGTCCGCTACGGGCAATGGCGTCGCGGATAGCTGTCGCCCCGAGATCCACGGCGGAAAGTGATTGAAGGCTACCTTGAAAGCCGCCCATGGGAGTGCGGGCGCCGCTGGCAATATATACGTCGTTCATGGTGTGGTTCCGTTTTTGAGAACTGTTCTATTTAGTGCCTTAGGCGAATTGCTGAGTCAGCATTCAGGAACACTGCAAAGTCTGTGTTCAAGCGAATTGCTGAGTAAGCATTCAAGCGAATTGCTGAGTAAGCATTCGCCACTGTTGGCGCTGGATGTCCAGTTCGGTTTCTAGTTCATGTAATTTGTTTGCAAGTTCGGTTTCGTCCCAGCGGCGCCGAAGGTCGGCTCGTTTGAGGTCCATCCAATGCTGGCGGAGATGGGACCATTCATTAATTTTGCTCACCAGTTGTTCGTATTCATCATCGAGCAGGGCAAGCCACTTCTCGGTATTAATAGTATTAAAACGACGAAGTTTTTCGGTGGCGTTCTTTAATTGCATCGCCGCCAGACTTTTCTCAATCAACTCCGGTGCAGCAACTTTTAAGTTTGACGCAAGGCGGCACTTCTCTAGTGCTGCAATTAACCACTTCGATGGATCAAAATGATACCAGCGAATGCCGTTTCGATAATCCCACTGAAAAGTATGGTGGTAGTTGTGATAACCCTCGCCGTAGGTCAGCAGCGCAATCAGCGCATTGTCCTTGGCGGAGTTTCTATCGGAGTAAGGCTGCCGCCCCCAAAAATGTGCCAGGGAGTTAATGAAGAAAGTGGTGTGATGGCACACAACAACCCGCAGAAAACCGATCAACAACAGGCCGCCAATGGCATCCCCCGCAAGTGCGCCGAGATAAAGTGGGACCGCCACGTTCATCAAGAGGACGAGTACCAAATAGTATTTATCCTGCCAGACCACAATTGGGTCCTTATCGAGATCTCGAATATTTGCAAAGTCAGTTTGGGCTGCCGGATGATCCCTTAGCATCCAGCCAATGTGGGAATACCACAGGCCCCGTCGGGCAGAATAGGGGTCTAGCGCTTCATCATCGGTATGTCGGTGGTGGGTTCGGTGATTTGAGGTCCATACCCGAATAGAATTTTGAATCGAGAGTGCACCGCCAAGGGCAAACATAAGCCGGACCAGAAAATGGGCGTCGTAGGACTTATGGGACCAGAGGCGATGGTAGCCAGCGGTAATAGAAAGGCCATTCCATGCCAAAAATACACTAAAACCCACCCAGAGCCAGGCGTTGTAGCCATGTGTTAAGCCGTACCATGGGACAGCGACTACCGCGACGAGTAGTGTGCCGAACAGAACAGCACACACATCCCAGCGGATTTGCGGCGCATTGTCGGTTGAGTTCTTCATCATGGCGATCCAGATTCAGTGGGTGATTAAGATCTATTGGCGAATCCTATGAGAGGGCCGTGCTGAAAGCAAACACCGTTATGTGCTTATGTTATTCTGCGGCCTCAAATATATTAACAAGGACGCAAGAGATGTCATCAAAAGCAGAAGCTGCATTGGCGATTTTCAACTCCTACGCGGGGGAAGAAGAGGGTGTTGGAGAGTGGTTTGTGGTTGATCAAGAACGGATCAACCTCTTTGCGGATGCCACTATGGATCATCAATTTATCCATATTGACCCGAAAAAAGCCGCGGAACTCTCTCCCTATAAAGTCACAATTGCCCATGGATTCTTGACCCTGTCTCTTGTTGTGCATCTTGGCGGTAGTGTGCCGGCGAAGAAGCCAGAAGCCCTGGAAGGTGTCTATATGGGTGTTAACTACGGCCTGGATAAAGTTCGCTTTCCAGCCCCAGTTCCCGTTGACTCTAAACTTCGGGCGAGACATCGATTGATTTCAGCGGAACTGAAGGGCACCAATACCATTCAAGTAAAGCGAGAAGTGACCATTGAATTGGAAGGGTCTGATAAGCCCGTTTGTGTCGCTGAGACCCTATCCCGGTTGATGTACGGCTAGCCATCCCCCTACTGCCTGTATCGGGGTTGGGTCCTTCCGCCTCGGTACCCCGGGCAGCTACCGCCTATGTCCCGCCAGAATAGCCTTGAACGCGCTCGAGTTGAGGTAAAACAGTTGCAGGTAAAGCAGCACCAGAGGCTTGAAGTTAAGTGTGCGCTTGGCGACGAATGTTTTCCTAAAAAGTAACGTCTATGGTTAATAGGATTGGTAGAATGCAGAAATTGTTACATTCAGACTTTAGCTAGCAACTGGAAGCCCTATGACCGTTATCAAAAAAGAAGATTTGATCCAGAGTATTCAGGACGCTCTACAGTATATTTCCTATTATCACCCGAAGGATTTTATCCAGGCCGTCAACGGGGCCTATGAGCGAGAAGAATCCAGTGCGGCAAAAGACGCAATGGCTCAAATTCTGATTAATTCACGGATGTGCGCAGAGGGGAAACGCCCGATCTGCCAGGATACGGGCATTGTGAATGTGTTTATTTCAGTTGGTATGGATGTTCGGTTCGAGACCGACCAATCCCTTGAAGACATGATCAATGAAGGTGTGAGACGGGCGTACCTGCTGCCCGATAACGTGCTCCGGGCATCGGTCCTGTCCGACCCTGCGGGGAAGAGAATCAACACCAAAGACAATACTCCAGCGGTAATCCATACAGAACTGGTTCCGGGTAATGTGGTTGATATCCATGTTGCCGCAAAAGGCGGTGGCTCAGAAGCCAAGTCCAAGCTGGTCATGTTAAATCCTGCTGACAGTATTGTGGATTGGGTCCTCAAAACCGTACCCACTATGGGTGCTGGCTGGTGTCCGCCGGGTATGCTGGGGCTCGGTATCGGTGGTACAGCCGAGAAGGCAACATTGTTAGCCAAACGATCCTTGATGGATCCGATTGATATCCACGAACTTCAGGCCCGCGGCCCATCCAATCGGGTAGAAGAACTGCGGCTTGAACTGTTTGAGAAAGTGAATCAGCTAGGTATTGGTGCCCAGGGTCTTGGCGGTCTAACCACGGTATTGGACGTCAAAATTATGGATTTCCCAACCCATGCAGCCAATTTGCCCGTGGCGATGATTCCAAACTGCGCGGCGACACGCCACGTGCACTTTACATTGGACGGCACCGGCGAAGCTGAGCTGCCTGTGCCTAAGCTTGAAGACTGGCCAAAGATTACATGGGAAGCGGGTCCTAACTCCCGACGGGTAAATCTGGATACCGTCACTCCGGAGGAAATGGCAACCTGGAATCCCGGTGAAACCCTGCTTTTATCCGGCAAAATGCTGACGGGTCGCGACGCCGCCCACAAACGCATTCGAGATCTTTTTGAGGCCGGTGAAAGCCTACCGGATGGACTCGATTTTAATGGTCGATTTATCTATTACGTTGGTCCCGTTGATCCAGTTCGGGAAGAAGTGGTCGGTCCTGCGGGACCCACCACGGCAACCCGCATGGACGGTTTTACAGAAATGATGCTCGCCAAGACGGGTTTGCTGGGCATGATTGGCAAAGCGGAGCGGGGCCCAATTGCAATTGAGTCGATTAAGAAACACAAAGCGGTCTATCTTATGGCGGTCGGCGGTTCGGCATTTCTCGTTTCCAAGGCAATTCGTAAATCCCGGGTTGTCGCCTTTCCGGAGCTCGGTATGGAAGCTGTCCATGAGTTTGAGGTAGAAGATATGCCAGTGACGGTTGCCGTTGATACGACCGGCGACGCAGTTCACACCTCGGGGCCAAAATTGTGGCGCTCGAAGATTGGTAAGCTGCCTTTAGTCGAAGCCTAAAAGGTCGTTTAAAAACAAATGCTTAGGGCGCTTAATTGAGGCGCCTTCATTGCATGCACTATGGCAATGCGTTAGAGTTCACAGGATGAACCTGGCGCAAGACTTGAGGTCCAATATTGAGTCCGTCGCCATCTATTAAGAACAATCAGGGCGAACAAGCAGGCGCTGACACCAGTCTGTCGAAAACCCATATAAGAAACTGGAATTAGCTTAAATTATGGTGCAATCCACAGTCGACCAGCTCTACCTTATTGCAGAAAATCTCGCGCAGGACTTTTCTTTGTTTCCCCGTCGCGAAACTGCAAACCTCATCAAGGGACTTATGTCGTCCCAGCAAATCGAAAAGAATCTTGAAAAGCTTCGTAGCATGGACGTGGATGCCTACATTGCGGCAACCGTGTCACCTGGCGAAGAAGCGTCCCGGCCAGGTTCGCGCGACATTATCGCCTCGTTGGATCTAAAAATATTTAGTGAGGTTTCACACGGCTCATTTTATGCCGCTGAAACTGAGATGCTGTTTGATGGTGTGCCAAGAAGGGTTGGCTTTATTACTCAGAATCGCGCCTTTTCAGCCGGTGTCTGGGGTCCGGAGCATCATGAAATGGCGTCGAAGATGGCAAGCGACTTTGCGATCCGGTCGATTCCAATTGTTTGTTTAATGGATACTCCGGGAGCAGATGCCGATGAGTTGGCGAATGCCAACAATCAGGCCCATTCAATATCGAGATTGATTGCTGAGCTATGCAATGTTGATGTGCCCACGATGGGTATCGTGATTGGGCAGGGTTATTCAGGTGGCGCCATACCCCTTGCTGCTGCAAATTTGCTCCTATCCCTGAGGACTGGCGTGTTTAACACGATTCACCCGAAAGGACTGGCGAGCCTGGTGAGAAAGTACAACCTGTCCTGGCAAGAATGCGCAAAATCCGTTGGGGTCTCTTCTTTTGAGTTATACAAGCAGGGCAATATTGACGGGATTATTGATTATGATCCCGGCGAAGAAGACAAGATCCACAACCTTCGTAATGCAATTGTTTCGGGGATTCTAACAATAGAGAAGAGCACCCGGGATTTTGTCAACGAGCATCCCGAGATACTTGAGCATTACACCCGTAATCTTGATCGGTACTTTAACCCCTCCGAAACATTGTCGGCGGTTCACACCAGTTCCACATTAAAACTTCGCACTTCTCCAACAGAGTACCCTAACATTTTTGGTGTGGCGTACCGGTACCTGCGATATCTCGGTCTGCGCCGACGTATAAAGAGCACCACTACGACTCAATATGGCCGTCTTGCTAGTTCTGAATTACCTGCAGGCGAACTTCAGCAGCGGGTGAACCGTGAGCGCAGATCAGCATTTTTATCCTGGTTGTTGGATCCAGATAAGGTGCTGTACGAAGACACCATTAACAAGGCATGGAAAAACTATGTCGACAAAAAGGCGGTAGTGGGTGATGCCCGGGGCCGAATTGCCCAGTTGATCTTTGGTGAGCCGACGAAGAATTATGAAAACGCAAAGCGCGAGCTTTGTCTTGTTTCAGGTTTACATCTTTACAATCGATGGAAAGCCGGTGCCCGGGATAATCTGAATGCGTTGATCGATTTTATTGCAGATCCAGATACAAATGGCTATTTGTTGCAGGCTGCGGATATTAAAAATGTAAAAACCCTCCTGAAAAGGATGGCTGATTCCGATGATGAGTTTGTCGCTCATTTGAAATCTCGCTTCACCCATGAAGGTCGCAAGCTTTTTGGTGCGGAGTTGATCGAAGAAAAGTCAGAAAACTTTTTGTCCTTGGCGTTAGTGGCCGAACTCAATTTGATTGTTGAATCCGTGGATCTTTTTGAAAGTGGACGCTTGCAGGATGCGACATTGTCGGAGTTCTCTACTCAGTTGGTTGCCAGCAGAGCGGATGTCACTGAGCCCTCCGTGCCACTGAATCGACGGCTACTCGAAGATACTCTGTGGGGATTTGTAGAACGGAAGACTGACGAGATTCGGAAAGTATCTGATCAAGATCGTACAATCCTTGACGTCATTTTGGACGAGGATGTTCGTGACGATTTTGTGCAGGAGTGTCAGAACCTCATCACCTTTGGTTTTGTCTATGACAGTTTGATCACGGATCTAGTCTCCGTGGCAAAACAGGCCCATGAATCCAGAACACTTTCAATGGAGTTTATTGCTCAGTTATTGGACAGGTCTATTGATAATGTTCTTGCCCAGCAGTCCTTTGACGGTATTAGCAAAGAAGACTTAAAAGATCGTTTTGCAGCCTGGATTGATGAACTCGCCAACAGCGGAAAAAGTGCCGCATTCCTGAAGTCAGTTGAAGAGTGGATTCGAGTTGTTCACAGAGATAAGTCAGATACGTTATTTGTTGTGATCAGTTTTTTCTTCGAAAAACTACTTCCTGAATATTATGGCGCAACCCTCGGAACCAAGCGCTACGAAGGCAAGGTTGAGCCGGTACGTATTGGGCGTAGGAAAGATTTTTGGAATCGTCTGACAATTGCCTATCGCGATTTGCTGTTCCATGAGGTCCTGACCCGGGAAAAGCGTAGCAAGCGCACAACGGCTGATTCTCTAATTGATCGTTATGTTGAAAATTTTGAGGAGTTAAATGGGACATTAATGTCGGCCAATCCCGTTGCCTTTCCAACATTTCGGCCGTCAATTGAATCTGCTCTAAAAAACAAAATTCGTCCCCATGGTTTGATTACCGGAATTGGTGACTTTAAAACGGGTAAAGGTTGTTACCGGGCAGGACTAGTCTTCTCTAACGTCGCATTCCAGGCTGGCAGTATTGATAACTCCGACTGCGTTCGGTTTTGTAAACTGTTAGTAGAGTGTGCAAAACAACGACTACCTATCGTGTGTTTTGTGTCATCCGGTGGCATGCAGACCAAAGAAGGCGCCGCGGCGCTGTTTACCATGGCGGTTATTAATGACCGTATTACCCGCTTTGTGCGCGACAATGATTTGCCGATTATCATGTTTGGTTATGGCGACTGTACAGGTGGCGCCCAGGCAAGTTTTGTCACCCACCCGCTGGCCCAGTCCTATTACTTCTCTGGCACCAGTATGCCCTTTGCCGGCCAGACCGTTGTTGAATCTAATCTGCCCTTTACCTGTCTACTAAGTAATTACCTTTCTGTGAAGCCTGGCTCCATGAATGGCCTGGTGGTTCACCCCTTTGCAGATCAGTTGGACGCCGAATTGCGTGAAGTAGATCCTGGCTTGCCCATGCCTACTGAGCAGGTCGATGAGGTTGTTGATCGAATTATGTCCGGAATTTTGACTGCTGCTGAGCCGATTGTCGAAACCAGAGAAGCCTCCGAAGCTGAGTTGATACGACCTGTGAAGCGAACGCTTATCCATGCTCGTGGTTGTACCGCTGTGAAGCTGGTGAGCAAGGCGATTGAATTTGGCCATGAAGTAGTTTTAGTCCAATCGGATCCGGATATGGATTCTGTCCCAGCGGACCTTGTTCGGTCAGATAGTAAACATGCCCTGGTGTGTATTGGCGGTAATACTTCCGATGAGAGTTACTTAAATGCGTTAAGTGTATTGAACATTGCGGATATTGAAGGCGTAGACTCTTTGCACCCAGGGATTGGCTTTTTATCCGAAGATCCTAATTTCGCCCGTATCGTGCGTCAGCGTGGGATCAACTTTATTGGCCCTCGAGTTGCCAGTATGGAAACCATGGGTAATAAGTCTAACGCTATCAATACCACCATGAGCATTGATGTCCCCGTTGTTCCAGGAAGTCACGGTATTGTGAATACCGCAGCCCAGGCGACCGAGATTGCGGAAAAAGTGGTTTATCCCATTCTGTTGAAGGCAGTTCATGGCGGCGGCGGTAAAGGCATCCAGGTTGTGGAGCGACCTGAACAAATGCATAGCCTGTTCCAGCGGGTGACAACGGAAGCCAAGGCTGCCTTTGGCAACGGTGATGTGTATATAGAAAAGTTTGTGACATCCCTGCGTCACATAGAAGCTCAAATTTTGAGAGATACCCACGGTAACACCCGGGTACTGGGTATTCGTGACTGCAGCGTACAGAGAAATAATCAAAAACTGTTGGAAGAATCCGGCTCAACCATGTTGCCGCAGGATCTGCGGGACCAGGTATGCCAGTATGCGGAAAAAATTGCAGACGCCGTTGATTACATAGGGGCAGGCACCGTTGAGTTTATCTACGACGTGCCCAGCAATGCCGTGTATTTTATGGAGATGAACACCCGACTACAGGTGGAGCATCCGGTCACAGAAGTGGTCACAGGTATTGATATTGTGCAAAAACAATTTGAGATCGCCTCGGGTGAGTCGATAGCGGATCTTAAACCTAGCGAAACGGGTTACGGGCTGGAGGTTCGTGTTAACGCTGAAAAGGCAATTTTGAATTCTGAAGGTGCGGTGTCCTTTAATCCAACTCCTGGACTTATCACGGGTTGTGAGTTGCCGGAGGATGAAAATATTCGCCTGATTTCTATGGCTGCAGAAGGCAAGGTCATTTCCCCCTTTTACGACAGTCTGATCATTCAAATTATTTGTCACGGCAAAGATCGTAACGATACGATTGCAAAAATGTTGGCGTATCTCGACCGGGTGAAGATTACCGGTATCTGTACAAACATCAGCCTGGTCAAGCGCATTCTGCGGGATCAGGAGTTTATTGATGGCATCTACGATACGACTTATTTGCCCAGGTTCCTCAAGCGAATTGATATTGACGAGTTGATTCGTGAAATTGATGAAGCCTCAGGGAACGATGGAAAGGGTCTCGATATGGAGATGCTGAAAATTGAAGGCAGCGATGAAATTAAAGTTCTGTCGCCATCAACTGGCGTGTTCTATCGCACACCTTCACCATCTGAGCCAGAGTATGTAACCGTTGGTGATGTGATTTCTACTGACGTGACAATGTGCCAGCTTGAAGCGATGAAAATGTTTACCCCGATGACATTGGGGTCCTTCTCCAGTGATGATGGAGAACTCTATAGTTCAAAGCAGAAGTATCAGGTGACACGGGTGAACTTAACCAGTGGCCAACAGGTTAATGAAGGGGATCTGTTGTTTGTCATCAAACCAATGGGAATTGAATCGGATGCGGATGCAGCCTAGCGCGTTAGCGGGGCTGTTTTGAACTCTCCTGTTCGATAACGTCGATTTCCAATATTCTCCAGGCACCTTCTACCTGCTGGAAAACAATGTCGAATCTAATTGCCATTGGACGAGTTTCAAAGCCACCTCTTAGTCTGAGTAAGCCCTGATTATCGATTGTTCTTGGCAAGTAATAGGTTGGTTCAACCAAAATAGATCGGCCCAGGTCAGTCCTGGTTTGTCTAAATTCTCTGAATCTATCGTAGAGGCTGCCAACGGTGTAACTTGACTGAAATCCCGGTGCGCCAAGGGCATGAAAGATTGAATAGTCTCCGGTCCGATTTGCGTTGTCCAAAGCAATCATGGTCGACCAGACTAATCTGGCGCTCACGGAACGGTCAGCTTCAGCCCCGGAGGCTGAAAAGCTAGCGAGGGTGATTAAGCAAAAAAAAGCTGGTGAGGCGATGTGCCTCACCAGCAGATTTGTTACGCGGGTGTTAAAGTTTACCAAGAATAGGAAACCCCAACTCGCGCGCCAACCTTACCTCGATCTAGACCAACACCAAGACCACCGGACCAGAGGATTTTCTCTGATGCACGGTAGGACGCGCCAACGGCTACTGATTCAGAGTTGTCATAGTGACCAACACCGCCGCTAATAGCGAAGGTAGAACCTGGAGCAACGGTTGGGCTATCAAGGGCGAGTGACATAGCAATGCCTTCAGCCAGCACTTCATTACGTTCATCTAAGCGATCAAGTCTTGTATAGAGACGACCACCGTCAGTTGCAAGATTGCCGTTAGCATCGGTAGTCACTAATTGCAGAGCGCCGCTTTGGGTGGCTCTACTTGCAGAAGAAGCAATACCCGCTGCAGTGTATGTGCTTGTGCTAGTACCCAGGGCAATTTGATTTGCACGGGTAGTTGTTGCACCGGAACCGATTGCTGTGGAGAAGTCAAAGCCTGCTACGGACTGGTTACCGATAGCAATTGCTTCCTGTCCAGACGCTGCGGCGGCTTCACCAACTGCGACAGATCGAAGACCTGAAGCATTTGCAAGGTGACCAAGCGCAGTTGCTCGTTCGCCCGTTGCGTTTGCACGCCAGCCAAATGCCTGGGCAGCAAGACCGCTAGCAACACTTTCACTACCAACGGCTGAAGAGTTAATACCACTAGCAGCGGCTTGATCACCAATGGCTACAGCGTCAATTGCTGAGGCAACGGAAGTGTTACCGATTGCAATAGAAGTTTCACCGGAAGCAGCAGCAGCTTCGCCAACCGCAGTAGAACGAAGACCCGAGGCGTTAGCCAGATGTCCAAGTGCCGCAGAGCGTTCGCCCGTTGCGTTTGCACGCCAGCCGAATGCTTGAGCGGCAAGACCGCTAGCCACACTTTCGCTACCAACAGCTGAAGAGTTAACGCCACTAGCGATTGCAATGTCACCTATCGCAACTGCATCAATTGCAGATGCAGCCGCACCGTTACCCATTGCAATAGATGTTTCGGCGGAGGCATTTGCCGCTTCGCCCACAGCCGTTGCTCGTAAACCGGCTGCGTTTGCTAAATGTCCAAGTGCAGAAGAGCGTTCGCCCGTTGCATTGGCACGCCAACCGAATGCTTGAGCGGCAAGACCGCTAGCCACACTTTCGCTACCAACGGCTGAAGAGTTAATACCGCTAGCCGCGGCTTGATCACCAATTGCGACAGCGTCGATTGCTGAAGCAGCAGAAGTGTTACCGATGGCAATTGAAGTTTCTGCAGAAGCATTGGCCGCTTCACCAACGGCTGTGGCGCGTAAGCCAGCAGCATTAGCCAGGTGACCTAAAGCAGAAGAACGTTCGCCCGTTGCGTTTGCACGCCAGCCAAATGCCTGCGCAGCAAGACCACTTGCAACACTTTCGCCGCCAACGGCTGATGAGTTAACACCGCTTGCGGCTGCCTGGTCGCCGATTGCAACAGCATCGGTTGCGGTGGCTTGCGCCGCAGCGCCTAAAGCAACGGATGTGTCAGCAGTAGCACTTGCACCAACACCACATTCAGTAGAAGTGACACCACCGCCAGCATTACAGTCGGCGGTCGCATCTGCATAAGCAGCTTGATAGGACAAAGATAGGCTAAGAATTCCTATCGCTGCCGCTAGTTTATTTTTATGAAACATTGTTAATTCCCCTTATAGGCTCAAGTCCGAGAAAATCCCCTGCCGTCGAACGCAATATGGCCGCGACAGGACGGGGATGATAGCGCCCTAACAATTCTAATTCAGTACCGCTGATCGTTTTTTTAGGGGACTGTCTGGGGGGGGGAGGCTGGTTAACGATTGAGCAATGCTGCGGGGCAACAATTGGCCCATAAGTGGCGATGTTTAATCGGCCGTTACAAAAGCACTCTGGGTGGATGAGTTAACGGCTCGTCGAAGCCTAAGCAGTTCGTCCAAACCAAGATCAATATTCTTTTGGTAGCGGGCTCGAATGTGCCTTTTTAACGAAGTGCTATCGCTGGATCCTGAAACGCTGAAGGGCGCGTTGGCAATTTCTACTTCCCGTGCCTCCCGCAGACGATCAAGTTCCAATTCAAGCGCTTCAATGCGGACTTGTACATCCTGCTTTGACAGGGGCGTCTCTTGGGTGGTGACTGTTAAAGGTTTGTGGGCAAGGTCTGTTTCAAGACCCGATTTACCGCCAGGTTCTCGGCAGGGTACGTAAGCAAACACCGTAGTGCCGTCCGCCTGTTGGCAGCGGAAAACCTCAGCCTGCGCAACTGGAGCGAGAAAAATTAACAAAAAAGTAGGTAACCATTTCATGGCGAGAAGGATACCGTGAAGGAGGCCTGAGTAGTGGAACGGATACCTGAACGGTACCGATTGGTGCATGAACGTAAGAAAATTGACGGTTGAAGCGCTAATCTAATAGAACCCCCATTCCTGTCCTGCCTTTGCTAGATACGCTGTGCCAACCAGGATAATTGCGATTCGGCCCACCCGACGAAATATGGTGTCGTCGAGGCGATCTATCGCCAGCTTGGCTAGCCAGTTTCCACCAAGCGCCGCAACAATAACCGCAGCGATTAGCCAGAGGGGAAGTTGCTCGGTGCCCATGCCGAGGAACAGGCCGTAGTAGCCGAGCTTAATCAGGTGCCCCAGGGTTTGGGTGATTGCTTTGGTCCCCAGAATTTCGTATCGAGTCAGTTTGCTTTGCACATAAAAAATATCGAGTACCGGTCCCGAGGCGCCCGCCAGCATTTGTGCGGTTGTCACCAGAATTCCGCAGATAAAAGCAATCTGTGGTTGTTCTATATCTAGATTGAGGTGGCTTGGAATCATAAAGGCAACAAAGGGAAACAGGCCGATGAGAAAAAATACCAGGCCTTTATTGGGGATTAATGTGACAGCAATAAACACCCCGAGCACCACAAGGCTACCGAGGCTATAGGGCATAAGTACCCCCCATCGAATGTGGCTTCGGTGTAACCAGATTCGAGAGCCGTTTGATACCGCCTGGGCGATGCCGTGGAGCACCATGGCCGTTGGAATCGAAAGCAACAGTCCAAAGATACCCATCAGGATCATGCCGCCGGCCATGCTGAGTAGGCCGGAAACCAGGCTGGTAAAAGCGGTGGCAATAATCAAACCGAGGTATAACAAGGGCAACTCTGGGGCAGGTGTGTTTGAGGGGCTATTCTCTAGATTGCTGAATGATGATAAAAACGAATTGATAGAATACAATGTATCCCGCCTTGGAATGATACTCCCATGATCGAAAACCTCGAAACGCTATTGGCGCTGTCTAAGACCGGCACAATGTTAGAAGCCAGCACCGAACTTAGAATCTCCCAGTCTGCGGTGAGTAAGCGAATTGCCAGTCTGGAGAAGTATTACGACAAAAAGCTGATCCAGAAAAAGGGTCGTCGGGTCGAGTTGACCCGTCACGGGCAGCATCTGGTGGATAAAATATCGCCGATTCTGTCGGAGTTGCGTGATCTGTTTGTTGAGGATCGAGGCTCAGGTAGCGGTGAGCTCGTCATTGGGGTTTCGGAGGCGATACTTTCCTCCTGGGGTCCCAAAGAGTTTTTTGAGATTCAAACGGGCATGCCTGATGTCAATTTTTCCTTCCACACCCACCGAACGCCGGTTGTGCTTGATCGAATTCGCTCCGGGGAATTTATGGCGGGTGTTTGTACCGGTTCCGATACCCTGGACAAGGATCTGCAGTCGGAGGTACTTGGTTTTGAGCCAATGGTCATTATTCCCAGTGGCCTAAAACCTTTGAAGTGGCCGAAAAACGATCCCCTGAGTGTTATTACGATTGAGGATCACTCGGGAGCCTGGAGGTCATTTAAAGGCGAAGCAGAACGGCTCAATATCCACAGGGAGGTCTCACTTGAAAGCTTCTTTGGTGTAGCGCAAATGGCAATTGCTGGGTTTGGTAATGGGCTGGTGCCGATCGGTGTTGCGAGAACCTTAAACGTCCCGGAAAAAATTATAGTCAATTTGGGGGAGCGGGGTCTGCGCCGGCCGGTACGGTTTGTGGCCCGCAAATCCACCTATGCATTGCCGATGGTCAGCAGTTTTTTTCAAGCCCTGATGCAAAGGCTCGGCACAGGTACCGTGGGTTAAATTAGTACTTATCCTGCTCCTCGTCTTCATCCATCGGGGCTAACGACAATCCAGAGGCTGGTTTTGCTTCGGCAGGCTTTTCGGGTTCAACAAATTTGGCTTTGTTATCCGTTGGGCTGGCCTTTGAGCCACTTGCCTCAGCGGCGGCTGCCGCAGCTTCTTGTGCTTTTCTTTTTGCTGCGGGGTTGTCGTCGAGGGTGATTTTAAGTCGCAGGTTGTTTTTCGAGTCGGCATTCTTCAGGGCTTCTTCCAGGGTGATTTTGCCCTGCTTAAAGAGTTTGAACAAAGCCATGTCGAAGGTTTGCATACCCTGTTCGCCGGATTTTTCCATCAGCTCCTTCAGAGAACTCACGTCGCCTTTTGAAATTAAGTCTGCTGCCCGGGGAGTACCTAACAATATTTCGATGGCAGCAGCCCGTTTTCCGTCCACGGTTTTAACCAGTCGCTGACTGATGATGCCCCGCATGTTTAATGACAAATCTTGAAGCAACTGGTTGTGACGTTCTTCCGGGAAGAAGTTAATGATTCGATCCATTGCCTGGTTAGCGTTGTTTGCGTGTAAGGTCGACAAACACAGGTGGCCGGTTTCAGCAAAGGCTAGAGCGTGCTCCATGGTTTCTTGATGGCGAATCTCGCCTATTAAAATGACGTCCGGGGCCTGTCTTAAAGTGTTGGCAAGGGCGTCTTCCCAGGAGTGGGTGTCCGTACCAACTTCCCTTTGATTCACAATGCAGCCCTTGTGGGGGTGAGTAAATTCAACCGGATCTTCGATGGTAATAATATGCCCTTTGCTTTTTTGATTACGGTAGTCAATCAAAGCAGCCATAGAGGTGGACTTACCCGAACCGGTACCGCCGACAAATAGGATTAGCCCCAGTTTCGACATGATAAGTTTGGGAAGTACAACCGGTAGGCCCAGGTCTTTGTAGTTCGGCAGGGTGTCACCGAGGCGGCGAATCACCATTGCCGCCTCGTTTCTTTGTTGGAAAATATTGACCCGAAACCGACCCATCTTAGGGCGTGAAATCGCAAGGTTCATTTCTGGACTGGTTGCAAACTGGGCGCGTTGTTCTTCGTTCATAACAGAATTGGCGATCTGGAGTACTTCCCCTGGCTGCATGGGCCGATCGCTAATTTGATTGAGGGTACCGTAGAACTTTGCGCTTGGGGGTGCGCCAACACTGTAGTAAAGGTCAGAACCTTCTTTATCCACAAGGATCTGGAGGCACTCTTCAAATTGTGCGGCAATATCAAATTCCATGGGTCGACTCAATTCAGCAGATTCGACCCTAGAATAAACCTTCCCGTTAGGTGGGGCTACCCCAGACTAATACCGAAAGGTCTGGCCATCTGGATTAGTTAAGGTCAGGTGGTTGTGGTCAGCGCTTTCCGTAAAGCCGATCTGTTGGGCATCAATATTAAAGCTGCGAGCGATATCGATGACTTCCTGGACCCTGCCTGCAGGGACATAAACTTCCATGCGATGGCCCATATTGAATACCTTGTACATTTCCTCCCAGGCGGTCTCCGAGGCTTGTTGGATCGCTTTGAACAATGGCGGGGTCGCAAACAGGTTGTTCTTCACAAAGTGCACGTCTCGACCGAACTTTAGACATTTGGTTTGAGCGCCGCCGGAACAGTGGATTAAGCCCTGTACCTCAGAGCCAAGCACATTGAGAATTTTTTGTATGACTGGCGCGTAGCTTCTGGTCGGGCTCAGAATAGCCTGGCCTACAGTTAACGTGGACTCAGGTAGTGGGTCATTTAAGGCGTAGGGGCCGCAATACACCAATTCTTTTGGTACGTTTGGGTCAAATGTTTCGGGGTATTTCTTGGCGTAGATCTGGCTGAGCATGTCATGGCGGGCACTTGTTAATCCGTTGCTGCCTATACCGCTATTTTCAATGGTTTCGTAACTGGCAATTCCCGTAGAAGACAGCCCCACAATGGCAAGGTCGCCACTAATATCATTTTTGACAACGTCCGCCTTTTTCATAATGGCAACGGCGCAGCTATCAACCACAACCGTACCGGTGAGATCGCCAACGTCTGCGGTTTCACCACCACCGGAATAAATCTGGACGCCCTGATCTCGAAGGGTTGCCATAAAACTTTCGCTGCCTTCAATAAGCGCGGATACAACTTCGCCGGGGCAGTTCAAGGCATTGCGATTGATGGTGTTGGAAATCAGTATGCGGCCATTGATGCCAACACAAAGTAGGTCGTCGAGATTCATCACGATACTGTCCTGGGCAATGCCATGGAAAACCCTGGGGTCACCGGACTCTTTGTACTGTAGATAGGCAATAATCGATTTTGTACCGCTGCCGTCAGCATGAATGATATTGCACTTTTCTGGGTCGCCGGACAGGTAGTCCTCGGTTATTTTGCAAAAAGTTCCGGGAATCGCGCCGTGATCCATCTTGTCGACCACATCGTGGACTTCGGCCTTGTCGGAACTCACGCCCCGGGATTGATAGCGGCTCTGGGTAACCGGTTCACTAACAACAAAGCCAGAACGGTCCTTAGCGCTAATGACGCCTCGAAATTCAAGCTGCCGGTAAGCTTTAGCAACGGTATTGGCGGCAACCTCATGGTCTGAAGCAACGGCACGTATGCTGGGTAATTTATCTCCGGGTGACAGTTCTCCCGTGTTAATTGCAAAGTGGATCTGGTCGATGATCTGCTGAAAGACGGGCGTGTTCTGGTTTGTATCGATGGTCAGGTTCATAACTTGCTCGAAGGTATCTGTATCATAGTAATAATACAGGTGGCGGCAGCATAAGGACACTGAATTCGGTCTCCATTTGCCCCGGCTTTCTTCTATAATGCGCGCTCTTCACGACCCGCTGAACGGTTTGTTCAGTTATCCGTTGAAACTGTCCATCAATTCGAAAGGGGACTCCATGCCAACCGCCGCCCGTGTAGCGATTGTCGATTATGATGCCGGTAATCTAGGTAGTGTGCGCCGCGCCTGCCATGAAGTGGGTATCAATGGTGTGATTACCGGTGATCCGGCGGAAATTCGCTCCGCCGACAAGGTTATTTTCCCGGGCGTAGGTTCCGCTGAAAGTGCGGTGGATACGTTGCATGCCCAGGGTTTGTTTGATGCCCTGCTGGACTTCTATGCTTCCGGCAAACCCTTTCTTGGGATTTGTCTGGGCAGCCAGATACTGCTCGAGCACTCGGAGGAGGGCAATAAGGATTGCCTGGGTATTGTGCCTGGCTGCTGTGAACGTTTTGATTATGTTGATCGGCAGTTTAAGGTACCTCACATTGGCTGGAATGAAATCGAAATCCAGCGGCCACACCCACTGCTCAAGAATGTTAAGGACGGAGACGAATTCTATTTTGTCCACTCCTATTATAATCGTCCGACGGAGCCCCATATTGTTGCCATGACCGAGTACGGTCATCGATTCTGTTCCGTGATTGCAAAAGGCAACCTGTTTGCCACCCAGTTCCACCTCGAGAAGAGTGGTAAAAAGGGGCTTGCCATACTGGATGCATTTCGAGATTGGGATGGGACCGAATCATGCTAAGTAAACGCATTATTGCCTGCCTTGATGTGCGTGAAGGCAAGCTGGCCAAGAGCGTCAAATTTGTCAATACAAAAGACATTGGCGATCCCGTTGAGAAAGCCTTGGAATATTACGAGGATGGCCTCGATGAGTTGGTGTTTTATGACATTACCGCATCGAGCGATAAGCGGGACATTATGTTAGATGTTGTGGAATCCGTCGCCGAGAAAATTTTTATTCCCTTTTCGGTAGGGGGGGGTGTCAGGACCGTGGCAGATGCGAATCGACTCCTATGGGCAGGCGCTGAAAAAATTAACGTAAACTCAGCTGCGGTCCAGAGACCAGAACTGATTGCCGAGTGTGCAAGAGCATTTGGAACCCAGAATGTTGTCCTATCAATGGATATTCTCAAAGTTGAAACAACTCGAGATTTTTCCAGCGGTTATGAGGTGGTGATCAACGGTGGTCGTACGCCAACTGGGATTGACGCATTAGCCTGGGCGCTCCGAGGTGAAGAGTTAGGTGCAGGAGAGTTGGTGGTCAATTCAATTGATGCCGACGGCACCAGGGCGGGATACGAGATCAATCTAACGAGGATGATTGCCGAGGCGGTATCAATTCCGGTTATTGCCTCCGGGGGTGCAGGAAAGCCTGAACATCTACTGGAAGTATTGACGGAAGGCAAAGCTGATGCGGCGCTGGTTGCGTCTATGGTGCATTACGGTGAATACACCGTGTCAGGGCTTAAGCAGTGGCTACATGAAAAGGGCGTTAAGGTTCGATTGAACTATTAGGCGAGCTTAGGTCGGCATAGATAGGTCGGCATAGATGGGCTGGCATAGTTGGGCTGGTATAGTTAGGTTGGCATAAATAGCCTGACAAGCTTCGGCTTCGAGCAAGCAGCTTCTCATCACACATTCATTGATCATTCATTCGGGATTTAAACTATGAGCGAATCGCGTTTTGAGATTTTGGAAACTAAAGTAGCATTTCAAGAGGAGCTCATCACTCAGTTGGATGACGCCTTGATCGCTCAACAAAAACAAATTACCGAACTGCAACTACAACTCAAAGTTCTACAATCCGAATTTAAGTCACTGGAAACCCAAATGCCGGATTCCCCAGAACCTCCACCACCCCACTATTAATTCGTTAGAAGGAAAGGTCATGCATGCGATCCAAGTAAAAGACGGCGGCGAACTAGCCTGGGAAGAAGTTGCAACCCCTGGTCCAAAGGAAAACGAAGTTCAAATTAAGGTGTTTGCCTCGGCCATTAATCGGGCGGATTTGATGCAGCGTAAAGGCATGTACCCACCGCCCCCCGGTGCAAGTGATGTGATGGGTTTGGAATGCGCTGGAGAGGTGATTGGGCTGGGCAGTAAAGTTCAAGGCTTCAAGGAAGGTGATCGAGTCTGTGCACTTCTTGCGGGAGGTGGTTATGCGCAGGTTGTTACCGTGGATGCCGGTAGCGTCTTGCCTCTACCGAAAGGTCTTTCTATGGCCCACGGCGCAGCCCTGCCTGAGGTATTTGCCACAGCATGGCTGAATATTTTTATGGAGGCCGCATTACAGCCAGGTGAAAAGGTCATCTTACATGCGGGGGCGAGCGGTGTTGGCACGGCGGCGATTCAGCTATGTCAGGCCTTCGGTAGTGAAACTTTTGTGACGGTGGGTAACCAGGATAAATTGACGGCATGCCTTGAATTGGGGGCGTCAGCAGGGAGTAACCGACATGAGGGTTCATTTTTGGAAAAAGCTCAAGCATTTGCTCCTGACGGTGTTGGCGTCATCCTGGACCCTGTGGGTGGTGCTTATCTCGCCGACAATCTAAATCTGTTGGGTCTAGGCGGTAGGCTAGTACTGATTGGTTTGATGGGCGGGGCACAAACCGAGATTAATCTTGGGCTCATGATGATCAAACGTTTGAGAGTGATCGGTTCGACGCTGCGGGCAAGACCATTGCAAGAAAAAGCAGCGGTCATGGCTCAACTTCGAGAGAAGGTCTGGCCTAAAATAGAATCCGGTGAGATAAAACCGATAGTGGATACCGTGTTTCCTATCGAAGAGGCGGATGCTGCACAGGCGCTCGTCGCTAGCGACAAAACCATTGGCAAGGTTATCTTGTCGGTTGCACAGTAGAAGTGCGAACGCATTGTTGGCATCGTTTCGATATTATCGTTTTGCTGCAGCAGCTTTTATGTTGCAGCTTTGAACTAACAGCTTTGAACTAACAGTCCGGGAAGTCCCTATTCAGCATCGACGCGGTATGACCAGGTGTTGATAACCGGTGAGTTACGTCGGGGGGTGAGAAAGTTCCGGGTTTGCAGTTAGCTACACTTCTGATACATCTTCGGCCTGGAAGCCCTTCTCGGTTTCGGAAAGCTCAAACTCTACTCTCGCACCTTGTTTTAAGGTGCGATATCCCTCACCTCGGATGGAGCGAAAATGAACAAATACATCTTCGCCTGCTTCTCTCTCGATAAAGCCGAATCCTTTGGCATCATTGAACCATTTAACGGTTCCTGATTGTCTATCCGACATAGCCAGTCCCTCATTTCTTTTTGTCGCTAGCTACTGTTTCGCAGCTTTAGCTTCTTATTATTGTTTTTGTTGCTTCTGTTATTTTTCTTGTTTTACTAACTTTTAATTTCGCCAGCTTGTGGCCAGCTGCGCCAAACCTCTTCGGGTCGTTGGCGTAGGTATGATTAAGGCAGAATTCACCTTAATAGTGCAAGTAGTTTCTGAAGCTGTGGGAGCACTGTAGCGTGGTTAACGTACAGAGGTCATAGAGGTGGTAGCGTTTCGGTTATGTTGTCAGGCTTTGAAATAAACAGAGCTTATTCTCAGCGCTTGAATCAGGGCCTACTTCACCTTGTTAGCCACTACAGACTCTCAACCCGTTCGCGCTGGGCGATCAATTGTTGCAGTGCGGTTGCCAGATCAACGAGCTTATCTTTTTCTTTTTGAACGACATCAGCGGGTGCTCGGTCGACAAAACTAGGATTGTTGATCTTGCCTTCAGCCCGTGCGCGTTCTTTTTCTTTGCGGTCAATCTCCTTATTGAGTCGATCCACTTCTGCGCCCTTGTCGATAAGGCCACTCATGGGGACCAGCACCTGCATCTCACCGACTAAATGGGTTGCTGATACTGGTGTGTCATCACCGGCTTCGAGCCATGTGAGTGATTCGGGTTTGATGAGGAAATTGAGTAGCGATTCGTAGCGCTCCAGGCGCGCCTTGTCAGTATCGTTTCCGTTCTTGAACAGTATGGGAATTTCTTTGGCGAAGGATATGTCCATTTCTCCGCGGATATTTCTAGACGCTGTAACAACCGCCTTTAGCCAGGCTACATCTGCCGTGGCGTTTTCGTTGATAAGATTGTCGTCGGCTTCTGGAAAACTTTGCAGCATGATGGTTTCACCACCGCCGCGAATTTCCTCGGGGAGCTGCTGCCAGATCTCTTCAGTCATAAACGGTAGGAAAGGATGGGCTAATCGCAGGGTAGCTTCGAGTACCGACAACAGGGTGAATTGGGTCGCGCGAACCGACTCGGCTGTCGCGGCTTCGTTATATAGGACCGGTTTTGTTAGCTCCAAATACCAGTCACAAAGTTCATCCCAGACAAACTCATATATGGCTTTGGCCGCCAGGTCATAGCGATAGGTCTGCATTGCCCGCTCGACCGCAGCTGCCGTTTTTTGGAATTCAGAAACAATCCAGTGGTCAACCACGGATAAGGTCTTGTCACCACTCACGGCATCCGCCGCCAGAGGCAGGGTATTCATCATGACAAAGTTCGAAGCATTCCAGAGCTTGTTACAAAAGTTGCGGTAACCTTCGACTCGCTTCATATCGAATCGAATAGTGCGACTGCTGGTTGCGATGGAATAGAAGGTAAAGCGCAATGCATCGGTGCCGTAGGCGTCTATGCCATCGGGGAATTCCTTTCGAGTTGCCTTTTCTATCCGCGCCGCCATTTTAGGCTGCAACATATTGCTGGTACGTTTCTCGATTAAGGCGTCGAGGGAAATGCCATCCACAATGTCCAACGGGTCGAGACCGTTACCCTTTGACTTGGACATCTTTTGCCCTTCAGCATCGGTCACAAGGCCAGTGATATACACTTTCTTGAAAGGTATTTCGCCGGTAAATTTTAGGGTCATCATGATCATTCGCGACACCCAGAAGGTAATGATGTCGTGGCCAGTCACCATCACGTCAGTACTGTGGAATTCTTCTAGTTCTCGGGTTTTCTCGGGCCAGCCGAGGGTGGCAAATGTCCAGAGCGCCGAGGAGAACCAGGTGTCGAGTACATCGTCATCTCGATTTAAGCTGATGTCTGCTGCGAGGCCGTGTTTGGCACGAACTGCCTCTTCACTACGACCAACGTAAACATTACCTGCTTCGTCATACCAGGCGGGAATCCGGTGTCCCCACCATTGTTGCCGGGAGATACACCAGTCTTGAATGTCCCGCATCCAAACCAGGTAGTTGTTCTCATAGGCTTTGGGGACAAATTCGATTTCACCTTCCTCCACTACGCGGATCGCGGGTTCTGCCAATTCTTTCATGGCCATAAACCACTGATCACTCAGGTAAGGCTCAATCACCACGCCGGACTTTTCACCCCTGGGTACCGCCAGTTTGTGGTCTTCTATTTTGTGCAGCAAACCCAGGGCATCCATGTCTGCAATGACACGCTTGCGAGCATCAAATCGATCAAGGCCGCGATAAGCTTCAGGCACATCATTGTTTAGGGTTGCGTCCGGATTAAGAATATTGATCAGTTCGAGATCATGCCGACGACCCATTTCATAGTCGTTAAAGTCGTGGGCAGGCGTAATTTTCACCACGCCGGTGCCAAACTCACTGTCCACGTAACGGTCAGCAATAATAGGCAAGGTGCGATCGGTGAGCGGTAAATGCACAAATTTACCTACCAGGGCTTTGTATCTCTCGTCGTCTGGATGAACCGCAACGGCACTGTCACCCAGCATGGTTTCAGGTCGGGTGGTTGCAACGGTAAGAAATTCATCACTATCCACAATAGGGTATTTGAAATGCCATAGATGACCGTTCTCTTCCTCTGAGATAACTTCAAGGTCAGAAATCGAAGTGGTTAACACGGGATCCCAGTTGACCAGTCGTTCACCCCGGTAAATCAGACCTTCTTCAAACAACTGAATAAACACCTCAAGAACCGCTTCAGACATCCCTTCATCAAGGGTAAATCGTTCGGTATCCCAGTGCAGGGAGGCGCCGAGACGACGTAGCTGTCGAGAGATGGTATCGCCGGATTCTTCTTTCCACTCCCAGGCTTTTTCGAGGAACTTCTCCCGACCCAGGTCCGAGGGTTTAATGCCCTGGGCGGCAAGCCGCTCTGTTACCAGTAGCTGGGTGGAAATTCCTGCGTGGTCCGTGCCCATTTGCCACAGGGTCTTGTCACCTTTCATACGGCGGTAGCGAATCAGGGAATCTACCAGGCTATGTTGAAAGGCATGACCCATATGTAACGTGCCCGTGACATTGGGCGGCGGAATGGCAATAGAGAAGGTCGGGCCATTACCCTGGGGCGCAAAATACTTGCCGCTTTCCCATTTTTGGTACCAGCTCTGCTCAATGTTCTTGGGTTGGTATTTGTCCATTCGTCATCTGTCTGCAATGGGTGCCCGTAGTGGGGTCCCTTAGGGTAAATTTTGTGCCAAAGGCGGCCGCGAATTATACACAAAACCCCGGGAGACGGGGTTCAAGTCTGGTCGGATTCTTTGCCTGGCTCTTCTGGTGCTTCTGTCGAGATTGGCGAGCGTTCTGTTGCAAGCTCAGGTCGAAGGTCTTCTAGTACCGCGGTTAATTCATCCCGCAATCGTTCAACAATCTCATAGGAATATTCCGCGACAAGGTTGTCGACGACCCGGTCGGTCCTGGCCCTTACATCCCGGCTTTGCTGGTCGACATCCTGGGCTTTGTAGTGATTTGACAGGGGGCCAGATTGGGCCGTCGCCGGAGAGCCGCCAAAGAGATCTGTCGCTCTGGGGGCATTCTCATCCTGCATAGGTTTTTGCCGGGGTTTTGGTTCTGCTTTGGCAGGGGGAGTTGGAAAGGGCAGCGCAGTATTGAAGATGACATCGTCCAATAATGGAATTTGGCCATGTTCGGTGGGATTGTTTGCCTGCTCAGGGCTGTCTGCCTGCTCAGGGCTGTCTGGATCTTTCGCCATATTATTTTTTTTGTTTTACCTGATGGTAGTCAAGATTGTAGCCGCGATCCTTGTAAAACTTGTAGTTCTCCCGGGCTGCGGCCCGTCTATTTTCATCAAGAGGTACAACCTCTGCAACCCGTGAAAAGCGGGAGAAGAAATCTGGAATTTGCGTCGCCAGGTTCACCAGAACATCTTCATGGTCCGTTGGATCGGCCTCATGGCTAATTTTGATCGGTGCGTCATCCTCGACGCCATGAATGGCGTGGGGGATAAAATGGTCCGGCCGAAAGCTCCAAAGCAGATCATCCAGTGCTTCAGCCTCACCGGCATTCTGGGTATGCACATGTACCGCATGTCCCTGCTGGTAAATCTTGTCGATTAACCGGCAGGTAAACAGCAGCGTGTCTTCTGAATCAATCTGATAAAAATCAATCTTGGTCATGACCTAGCCAGCCGCGCGGTCCAGAAGGTACTGCGTGAGCAAATAGACAGGTCGGCCCGTTGCTGCTTTGGATGACATGCCGCCTCTAAAGGCTGTGCCGGCAACATCTAGGTGAGCCCAGCGATACTTTTTGGTGAATCGGGCGAGGAAGCAAGCGGCGGTGACGGAGCCGGCAGCAGGGCCACCAATATTGCTCATATCCGCAAAGGAGCTATTGAGTTGCTGCTGATACTCTTCCCACAGAGGCATTCTCCAAACTCTATCCTGGGTTGTATTGCCCGCAGCATCTATGTCTGCCGCTAATGCATCGTCATTTGCATAGACCGCGGACGCTTGAGTACCCAGAGCAACAATAACAGCACCCGTAAGAGTGGCAACGTCGATGACCGTGGCGGGTTTGAATTTTTCCACGTAGGTTAATGCGTCACAAAGTACCAGTCGGCCCTCTGCATCGGTGTTGAGGATTTCAATGGTTTGACCGGACATGCTCTTCACAATATCGCCGGGTTTTGTGGCTCGATCCGAAGGCATGTTCTCTGCTGCGGCAATCACAACCACAACGTTTATGGGTAGATTCAATTCGGCAACGGTTTTCATTGCGCCAAAAACACTGGCGGCACCGCACATGTCATAAATCATTTCGTACATGGTACCCGGTGGTTTCAGGGAGATACCGCCGGTATCAAAGGTGATGCCCTTGCCGACCAGGACGTGGGGCGCTTCTTTTGTCTTGCCGCCTTTATGTTGCATGACAATCATTTTGGAGGGCTGGATACTACCGTGGCCCACTGAAAGGAACGAGCCCATGCCGAGCTTTTCCATTTGTTTTTCGTCTAGCACCTGGGTGGTGACCGAAGCATATTGCTTGGCTATTTTTTTACTTTGTTCCGCGAGGTAAGTCGGGGTACAGACATTTGCCGGCGTGTTGCCAAGATCCTTCGCCACGGCAACGCCGAGCGCAACGGCAGAGCCGTGCTTGATACCCAGTTTTGCAGCTTTCTGGTCCTTCGTATCAACCTGAAGATCAATCGATTCAAGTTTAAGTTTGTCTTCCGGGGGTGTGCCACGCATATCAGTGTAGGCATAGGTTCCGGCGACAAATTGCTCCACAAGCCGTCGCGTTTTCCAATATAGGTCTTTGTCTCCGGCGCTGGCTTCGAGTAAACAGCACAGAGTGTTTTTTGCCGGTACGTTCTTGAGGACCGTGATCACGGTCTCCGCTAGTTTAATGAACTTGGGTCCGTCCGCGGTATCAGACTTTCCGAGTCCAACCAGTAACACTCTGGGGGACAATATGCCGTCAACATCTAGCAGCATGACAGACTGGCCAATTTTGCCCTCGATATCACCGCGGTTGATGACTTTTTTCAAATAACCTTTGCTCGCCACATCAATTGCTTTGGCTGAAGGCGTCAGACTTTTGTCGTCATAGACGCCAACTACGATACATTGGCTACGGCTCTTGATGATGTTTGCTGTTTTGGTCAGGAATTGCATGCAGTCTCCTAAAGACATTCGGCGGCGTGAAAGGGATAATACTAACGTTTTCGCGCTTCATTGTTGAATTGTTTTGATTCTTTACCGTTATTTTGCCCGGGAAGTTTTTACCACCATGCTTGCCGTGGCCGGCATTGTGCTCGTCATTTCGATGGGCTGGCGCTTTAGTGGTTATCTAAATGAGGCGGCGTCTGGTTTTCTGACTAAAGATGTCTTGTTTTCAATCATGCTGTATCGATTGCCAGGATTCCTTGAATTGATTCTCCCGGTCAGCTTTTTCCTCTCGATTATGCTGACCTATGGCCGCTTGTACGTCGATAGCGAAATGGTGGTGTTGGAGTCGACGGGCATGAGTCCGTGGAAGTTGATTGCGATTACGCTTACTTTTTCCTCCCTCATCATGATCACAACCGGCGTCATCTCGCTTTGGCTGAAGCCGGCCGGTGAGGTGAAGTTTGAAGCCCTGTTTACGAAACAGAGAAATTTGACTGAGTTTGATACCCTCGCGCCCGGCAGATTCCAGAGTTTGCGTTCAGGCAAGCGTGTCACCTATACCGAGGCGTTAAATGATGATGGCCTTATGCAGAAAGTGTTTATAGGTGAGCAGACTGAGGAAGATGCCCCCGACGAGTTGACTGTGATACATGCCGAGGAAGGTAATACCCAAATTGATGCAGCGGGAAATCGATTTCTAGTTTTGCGGGACGGCACTCGCTACAGCGGTAAGCCAGGTCGTTCGGATTACCGGGTCATTGAGTACGAAGAATATGGTCAGATCATAAAAAAGGAGGCAGGCAGCAACAGCTCCTGGCGCCGGGCTGCAATTCCAACCATGCAATTGCTTCAGGATCAAACGCCGCGAAATCTGTCGGAATTTCACTGGCGCATATCCGTTGTCATCATGGTGCCAATTCTGGCGTTGCTAGCGGTTCCCTTAAGTCGCGTAAACGCAAGACAAGGACGTTTTTCCCGGTTGTTACCGGGCATGGTGCTTTGCTTTTTATATGTGGTGTCTCTGTCCACCGCACGCTCATCCCTGGAAGCAGGGCGGATCCCCATGGTGATGGGCTTATGGTGGATTCATCTGCTTTATCTTGGGTTAATTGTTGGAATCTATAAATTTGATGATGTTAAGAGCCTGGTGCGCGGCTTGTTTGGTGCCCGTCAAAGTCAGGTCAGTCAATGAAGCGGCTTGATTATTACCTTGGTTCAACGGTTGGGATCACGATTGTGATGGCGGCCCTGGGTCTGGTCGGAATCCTGGGGATATTTACGTTCCTCGAACAGATAGAGGATATGCGCTACGAATACACGGCGTTAAAAGTGGCGCTGTATGTCCTGCAAAGCATTCCCAGAATGTTCTATGAAACGATCCCCTATGCAGCGCTGATTGGTTGCCTGGCGGGGCTCGGGTCCCTGGCTAATAATAGCGAGTTGCTGGTGATGCGGGCGGCCGGGGTGTCCACCTGGTCAATTGCGATAAGCGCCATGAAACCCGCTCTGTTGCTTGTGGTGCTGGGACTTTATGTGGGTGAATATATTTTGCCGGATATGGAGCGTTCTGCCCGGACCAATCGTGAACGTGCCATGTCAGAAGAAGATGCCTATTTACCCGATCGTGGTGTCTGGTATCGAGAAGGCAATGTGTTTATGCGTTTCGAACAAATTCAAGGCACGGTCATTGAGGGTGTGAGCCACTATTACTACAACGATGACATGATGTTGGAGCGAACACTGTTTGCTACCCGAGCGGTTTTTCATCCCGACAGCGCCACCGATAGATATTGGTTGATGGAGGATGTAAAGCTCACGGATTTTAATGACGCCAGATCAACCTCAAGCACTACATTACCCAGTTTGCGTTGGGACTCAGGACTAGAGCCTGAATTGCTCAGTGCAGAACAACTGGTGCAGCCGGATAAGATGTCGATCGGAGAACTGAATAACAAAATCGCTTACATGCAGGCCCAGGGATTAAACAGCAATAAATTCGAACTGGGTTATTGGCGAAAGGTGTTGCAGCCCCTCGCCACCCTCGCGCTGGTTTTTGTCGCAATTTCTTTTATCTTTGGCCCCCTACGGGAAGCCACCATGGGCATGCGCGTTGTGACGGGCCTCGTGATTGGGATCATCTTCAAGTTTGTGCAGGATCTATTGGCCCCGGCGAGTATTGTGTTCGGCTTTAGTCCAGTGATTGCGATTCTGTTACCGATTGTTCTGTGTTTGATAGCCGGTTTCTTTCTGCTGCGCCGGGCAGGTTAAGCCTCGCTATCGGCGGGCAATTCTTTTGCGAAGGGCTTTGAGCCCAGATACACAACCCTGGATTTGGAATACCGATCGTAGATTGTGAGCCGATCCTTATCGAAGATCATCCAGAAAAACCCAACGCCGGCGGGTATCAACGTGATGGTCGCCAGCAAAAAGCGGATGGCCGATTGACCGAGTCCGAGGGTTTCAGCCGCTTCGTTTTCCGTTCGGATCTTCCAGACCTGCATGCCCAGGGTTTGACCCTTAACGCGCCAGAAATAGGCATAAAATATAAATACCTCGGCCATGAGCATTAATTGGAACGGCCATCCGTTTAACGCTTCTCCCTGATTGACCAGCGAGATGACCATGGTAGTGGTGAGCATCCAGATTGCGACAATGAGAAATAGGTCATAGACCATCGCTGCGGATCGTCGAAGGGCGCTCGCGTTAGGGTATTCGGCTGCTGCCAAGGGTGACTCCAATATGCAAAGAGCCGCAGTTTAGCAAATATTTCATCCCTTCATGGTATTGCCGGTTGCGTCTAATCGAGGTATTCGCGATAGTCCGTCGCTCAAGCTATTGGAAAGTGATTGGTATGTTGCGTTTTGTTTTGATTCTGGGTTTGTCGTTGCTGAGTACTCTGGCAAGTGGTGTGGCGAGTGCGGACAATCCTCCGTTTAAAGAATGGCTGGCCAATATCCAGGCTCAGGCCCGGGTTGACGGTGTCAGCGAATCTACCATTGCCATGCTGAACGACCTGGAACCGGACCCACGGGTGTTAAAGTTCGACAAAAGCCAGCCAGAGTTCACCCAGACCTTTGAAGAGTACCTCGCGGCCAGGGTCACACAATACCGTATCGACACTGCCAAAAAATATTATGCGGAACACCGGGACGTGATCGAAGCGATTGCCCGGGACTATGCTGTTGATGCCCCGTATCTTGTTGCCTTTTGGGGGATTGAATCGAATTTTGGCCAATATCAGGGCAAGTACAGCATCATCCGATCTCTTGCTACCCTCGGCCACGACGAAAGACGCTCAGCGTTCTTTACCAAAGAATTGATGACGGCCCTTAAGATTCTCGATGAGGGTCATATCGAGCCAGACAAGTTTGTCGGTGGCTGGGCCGGTGCCATGGGGCAAAATCAATTTCTGCCTTCCAGTTTTCTTAACTATGCCCAGGACTACGATAAGGATGGCCGGAAGAATATCTGGTCAGACACCTCGGATGTCTGGGCTTCTATTGCAAACTATCTGAAGAAAAATGGCTGGCGCCAGAATAGCAGTTGGGGGACTGCTGTGACCCTGAGTGCTCCGATTGATTTTGAAGCCCTGCGCCCCGCAAAAGTGAAGTCAGGCTGTCGGGCATTTCGTCATCATACTAAAGAGCTAACGGTTGCGGACTGGCGTAAGAAAGGCGTGACCGTCCCTGAAAGTTTAACGGGAAAATTTGCCATGGTGATTCCGGAGGAGGGCGAGACAAATGCCTATCTCGTGGGGCCGAATTTTCGCGGCATCTTGGCTTATAATTGCGCTAACAAATATGCGGTGTCGGTGGGATTGCTCGCGGACCACATTGCGCAAAGTGTAAAACCGCTCTAACGATCTACCATAAAGCTGGCTTCGGTCTCTGCAACGGTTGTACCGTCGTCAGCTCTGAGCATTGTGCCTTTCATTTGAATAAGCCGCCCCTTTTGCTTTAAGCACTCACCGACAAGTTTGACGGGGGTGCCGGTGGGAAGGGGTGCTTTATAGCGAATTTCACATTTGGCGGTATAGGCACGAATACCTTGCAAAAAAATCCAGTTTGCCATGACGTCATCCAGCGCACTAAATATCAGTCCGCCATGGGTGACGCCGTCATAGCCGCAGTGATGGGTGCCAGGGGTAAAGTCAGAGTGGCAAAGATTGTCCTCGAGGCGAAATACTAATTGCAATCCGTCTGGATTGCCGGGGCCACAAACGAAACAGGTGTTTGCGTCCGTGCGCATTTCGCTCATGGTTTTGGTTCCTTATCTGTTTAAGAGCTGCCTAGGAGCCGCTTAAGCCGAAGAGTTTGACGAGCCAGCGGCGGTCGAAGACGTCCCACATGGAGCTGTTGTAACATTCCTCAGGAATATTGTGTTTGATCGACTCATGTAGTTCGGGCAACTTGGACCAGTGAACACCCTGTTTGTAGTGATGGGCGGTGTGGTAACCGAGGTTGCCGGTAAGCAAATTGAAGACGCCGTTGATATTGTTGTTAGAGGCTTTGAAATGATCCTCTTTTTCATCCAGACCTGTGTGGTGATCGTAGGTCGCCCAGGCTGTGATTAAAATACCGGTGATCATGGGCAGTATAAAGAGCATAAAGCCCTGCATCGGGTTAACGAAGGTCAGCAGTGCCACCAGAGAAAATGCCAGCAGGGTGTAAATGAGGTGCGTTCGGTAGATTTTGGGGTATCGCTTGCCAACCAGGAATCCCCGGTAATAGGAGGTGGTGGCAACGCTAAGGGTGTATTCCACCATACCCATAATGGTGCCGTCTTTCCTCATCCAGCGACTTTCGTCTTTGGTCTGGTCGAGATAGTTATGATGGTGTCCCAGAACGTGATGGAGCAGCCAGAGATTTGTGGTGATGCCGGTATGAAACGCGTAGCTGAGTTCCAAAATTCGGTTCAGGGGAGTCCACTTGAAGGTCCTGGTATGTTGGTGATGATGATTCCAGGCGCAAATACAGCCTTTAGGAATTATCGTCAGCAGGAAATAACAGCTCAGGATGGCAAGGCTGTCTACTGTAAAGTAGAGGACAAAGTCCAAAGCTGTGAGAGCGAGAATAAGTATTACAGGTATTTGATCTTCAGAGTATCTAAGCACGGTGGGGTCATTTTACCATCGATTATTTTGAGTTTATCACAAGCCTGAATTCTTGCTCTGTTAGGCAGCGATGTTGGCATGGTATAAGTGCCATTGAATAAAGTAAATGCCGACGGAGATCGGGTTTTATGGTAGACGTTGTCAATTTTGACGAAGCGAAACAGCCCCACGCAAGAAAACGTCGAGATGCTAAGGCAAAAGCGATCAAAGATGCTTTTGCAGCCTCTCGAAGCGATGGTGCTGTTAAGCCCATGAATAAGCCAAATAAAAAGCGCAAAAAGCCTAAAAAGAAGTGAAACCCCGGTCAGAATGAGCGAGGGCCTGGCCAATCTGTTCCCGCGCATCCCGCGTGATTTGCGCCAGGTCATTGCTAGTTCTACCCGCCGTCTCGATGACCGGCAGTATTTCGATTGTTGCCTGACCTGGCATTAAATCAATGCTGTCAGAGGGCAAGATGTCTTTTGTGCCGTGAATGACCACGGGCAGAATCGGTAAGCCCATCTCCAGTGCAAAACGGAACGCCCCTTTTTTAAAGGTCTTGAGGTCGCCATTGCGCGATCTGGTTCCCTCTGGAAAGAACACAACGCTAATGCCATCAACGATTCGTGATCGAGCGCTATTAATTGAATTTAGCGCTGCATCGGTGTTGCTACGGTCGATAATGATATGGCCCATTGCCTCGCAGGCCGCACCCAGCACGGGGACAGCCCTCAGTTCTTGTTTCATGACCCATTTAATGTCAATGCCGAGAAACCCATAGAGAACGTAGATGTCATAGAGGCTTTGATGATTGGAAACGATTACATAGGAGCGATTAGGGTCGAGGTTTTCCATATTCTTGTGGGTTACGGTCATCATTGATACTGCGCTGTTTAATTTTGCCCAGGCAGTGGCAAAGACTCGTGAGGCGAAATTCGGTGCACCCAGCCCCGAGAGTAGAATGATCAAAGCTCCGATCACAACCGTTGAGAAAGCCAGGAACGGGCCCACGACGATCCATTTATAGGCAGCAAACAGTAGTTTGAAAGGGCGATATGTTTTTGCTACAGCACTCAAAACCCGGCTCCCAGGGCCAAGGATAAGGCCGGTATGGTAGGACAAAGCCAATCCGAAGGGAATCTTGACGGACGAAAGTTATAGAGTATATTACGTAGTTAACTACTCAATTAGTGGTGATTCACACCAGGTTTATGCAATGGACATGCTTCGTCAACTTGGCCCCCTTGCGCTAGGGAGCCGGCTAAAACGGCTTTCCGATCGTTTGATGCAGGATGGCATCAAGATCTATAAACAATGTGATCTCGATTTTGAGCCTAAATGGTTTCCCGTCTTCTACTACCTCGCCGAACGTGGCCCCAGTTCCGTCACCGACATTGCCCGGGGAATTGGGATTACCCATCCTTCGGTGAATCAAATTGCAAAAGAGATGATTGCCCGGGGATATCTGGCGGCCTACAAAGATCCAAAGGATAAGCGTCGTCGGGTCTTGGCATTGTCTGCTTCAGCCAAAGCTAATCGGCAGCGTTTATCGGAGACCTGGCTGCTTATTGATGCAGCGCTGTCGGAACTCATTGATGAAACCGGCGTCGACTTTCTTGCCCACGTTGAATCCCTGGAGCGGTCTCTGGTTCAAGAATCGTTTATCCAACGATTTAACAAACGCTATAACACTAACCCAGCAGGCTACGAAATTATTGGTTTTACACCGGAACTGGCCAGGTACTTTAGTGCGATCAATCAACGTTGGATTGACGAGTACTTTGAAATGGAAGCTGCAGACCGTCGAGCACTAGATGATCCCGAGGGCTATATTATTCGACCGGGCGGCACAATTCTGTTCGCTCGGGATCCCCGGGGAGCAATTGTGGGTACCTGTGCGTTGATCCGCCACAGTGACTCCGTCGCGGAGTTGGCAAAGATGGGGGTCGAGAAGGCCGTACGGGCCGGTGGTGCTGGCAAGCTATTAGGGCTTGCCATTATCAATCAGGCGAGGCAAATGGGTTTTACCAGGTTGTTCCTCGAAACGAACTCGGTACTTGCCCCCGCGATTGGACTATATAAACGTCTTGGTTTTGTCCAAAAACCATTTCCCCAGACCAGTGA
>TARA_R110002072_G_scaffold20688_1_pt1 | contig 35769 bp, 33 predicted proteins | sample TARA_R110002072 | Tara Oceans TARA_R110002072 (sample SAMEA4397118) | marine metagenome | biome: Polar Biome; feature: [SRF] surface water layer (ENVO:00010504); material: water (ENVO:00002006), including particulate matter (ENVO:01000060) such as... | depth 5 m
TTGTAGCGTTGGCAAAGACATACTCTTTTGCAATTTTTGGTTTGTGTGTCGGCTGGTGCGAATTGCAAATGTGTATGGCTTTTAGCGTTGGCTTTTTGTTCTATTCATATACAAACTTGCAATAAGTCCAATTCCCACAATCACGTCCACAATATTCCACATTTCTCTTCCAAGTGCTATTTTAAAAAACGGTTGAAATAGTAGTGCAAGTCCACCGTAAATAATCATTTCAGTATTCTTACTCTCTTCGTTCGCCTTATAAGCCAAAATTCCAAATCCGATTAATGCCACAAACCGCACAAATTGATAAAATCCGTATGGCATATCCAATAAGCATAGGAACAGCAATATTGCTAAAGCAATTTTTATTATTGTTCCGCTACTCTTCATTTTCGTCTTTAAGATTCTTTAAAATGTCAGAATCAATTTCACTTATTAATTCAAATTCTGGTAAAACTTGCGTGTCAAAGAAGTCGTCTTGAAGTCTTGATAAGTAAGATTCACTAATAATGTCTTGTTCTAAATATTCCTCAAATTCAGGATTCTTTCCAAGAATTAGTTGATTATCAATTTTTAATTTTGAACGAATAACTTTGAAAAATTTAATTTCGCTGTACTCAACTTTATCATCTGCTTTAATAGTTTCAATTGCAACTTCTATCAGTTTTAGTTCATCAGCTTCTGATAATTCAGCTGTTGTAAGCTCATTGAAGTAACTTTTTAAAAACTGATGTCCATCCTTATTAATTGCAAGTAATAAGGTGTCCAATTCAGCGTTAATGTCAATTTCGCCAAAGGTTTTGTTTTCCTTGTGCAATTTTTTAATCAATTTAACTTCACGTTTATCAATATCACCATCACAAGCCATACAGGAAAACGCAGTCTTTAGTAATAGTTTGTTAAAGTTTAATGCTTCCATATCTAATTGTTTTTAAAACCGATACTCGGTCGGTCGTTAGTATTGTCTGATAACCCTTCCATTTTCGCTTTGATAGCTATATAACTATTCAACTCATTTAATGAAATTGAAGGTTTATTACTGCTTATTGTATTGAGTAAAATTTCCTTTGAAATTCTTGATTTCAGTTTTAAAGCCTTTCTTGATGCTTCATCACATAGAAATTTTATATCACTTGAAACAAAGTTTTCTGTTGCTTTGGCTAAAACAGCATAATCTAAACCAATTTCTCTTGGTCGTTTGTCCAAATACAGTTTGAACATTAATTCACGAGCTTCAAAGTCGGGTGGTGGCAAATAAATTACTTTATCCAAACGACCTGCTCTCAATATTGCTGGGTCAATTGAATTGGGTCTGTTAGTTGCTCCAATAATAAAAACGCCATCATCTCCACAATTATTCATTTGTGCTAAAAATTCATTTACAGCACTCGTGTTCATATGATTTACATTTGAATCATTCCGATTGGGAACCATTGCATCTAATTCATCTATAAAAATGATACTTGGTGCATTTTCACGAGCTTCATCAAAGAGGTTTTTAATGTTTTCTTGTGAAGCGTTTACAAATTTGCTCTGAATGTCAGAAGGTTTTATCTGGTAGAAATTAAATCCAATTTCTTCTGCCATTCGTTCCGCAAAAAAGGTTTTGCCACAACCTGGTGGGCCATAAAGTAACATTCCGTTTGGAATCGTTAATCCATATTCCGCATATCGTTCTTTATCATTCAAAGCATCAATTACATCTAACTGTATTGTGTCTTTTAGTTTCTGCATTCCTGCGATAGCATTAAATCCTTGACCGTTTTTTAGATTCTTGAGTTTTGGTTTTGATGCTTCTTTCGGAACTGAAAGTTGCTGTACTTCTAACTCTCCGTTAACTGCTTGGATAAATTCTTTAACGTTCTTAAAACGATTTTCTGCATTTGGTTGTAAAGCTTTGGTTATGATGTTTTGTGTTTGTTCATCTATAGTTTTTTCAAACTTTAGCGGTTTTTTACGTTCTTCCAAAACAGCATCTTCTAACTTTATTTTATCCGCTTTGTACTTTGAAATCTCAACAAACCAAGGCGGTAAACCAAAAAGCAAATGATAATATAGAGCACCAACCGAAAACACATCACTTTGCACAGAAAAGACTTTATTGAAACTTTCGTTTGCTTGATAAAATGGATTTAATCCTTCTTTTAAAAAGTCTTTGTTCGATTGACTTAAATATCGAGCATAACCAAAATCAATTATTTTTGGAATTTCCACTTTACCTGATAAATCAGACATAATATTGAGATTTGTAATATCATTATGAATGATTGGATTTTCAAGATTGTGCAAGTAATTCAATCCATTCAGAACGCCTGAAAGTACATCTTTAGCTTCATAATGATTAAATGTATGGTCTCGCTTCATTTTGTCGGCTAATGTTTCACCGCTGATAAAATCGAGAATTACAAAAGCATATTTTTGATTTTCTAAAAGAAGTTCGCCATTATCGCAATAGGCGACCAAATTTGGGTGTTTGATTTTCTTTAAAATTTCTATTTCAAGAATATCTCCATTATTGTCAAATTGCGTTCTATCTAATTTTGAGTAAGCAAAAAGTTTTAAGAGTTTCGTTTTTCCTTCTTGGTCTTTTATACGATAGGTTTCAGCGTAGTTACCTTTTTTAAGGAAGAACGTTACTTTGTATTTATCTCCAATCGTTTGACCTTTGGATAATATGTAATTGGCCTTATTCATAAATTTCCCAATTTTTTAAACGAGTCATTTTCTAAAAGTGATTTCATTTGCATAATGGCTACTTTATTGAGTTGTATCAATCTGTCTTTTTGAGTTAATCCTTGTTCAATTAGTAAAGCATTGATACTTTCCATATTACTCAACACAACCAATTGCTCAATACTGGCATCATCCCTCATATTTCCTTTTGCATTAGGATTTTCTTCTTTCCATTGTCTTGCTGTAATTCCAAAAAGAGCCACATTTAGCAAATCTGCTTCATTGGCATAAGTAAAATTGATTTGAGTTTTTGAAATTAGATTTGGAATGATATTTTCCTTAATAGCATCTGTATGAATCTTATAATTGATTTTGGAAAGTGTTCTTTGAAGATTCCATTCCAATTGTAAACGGTCATTTTCATCATCTTTTAGACGTTGAAATTCCTTGATTAAAAATAGTTTGAATACAGGACTTATGGCAGAACCGAATTCAAATGCAATATCTTTGTGAGCGTAAGTACCACCGTATTTGCCCTTTTTGGTAAAAATCCCTTTTGCATTGGTGGTTTCTACCCACTTTGAAGGACTCAAAACAAAACTTGGCAAACCTGCTTCCATTTTAAAGTGGTCAAATTCGACCACTTTAAAATCTGGATTGTATAATTGTTCCCAAGTGCCTAAAAATTCAAGTGTAGTACGTGTTCTAATCCAATTTTTAATAATGTCTGCTGCTCTGCCGCTTCCGTCTTTGGCATTTGCCATATCCGTAATGCAGATATAATCAGAATCTTTTGCAAGTGATAAATTGATTACCGTACCCTGAACTTCTATTTGTTTTGTTTTTGCCATTTGTAATCAAATTATTTTTAACCTACTAAAACGGAATCATCTCCGCTTGGTCTTTCGTCATTAGGTAATAAATCTATCAACGAAATAACCACAGGATGTAATTCATCCACATCTGGATTTTCTCCTATGATTTGTAAGCCTTTGTTTAAAAGCGTTCTCGCTCTATTACTGTCTTTCCAATTGTATGAGCCGAAGTTGTCATTGTGTCTTCTTATAAAGCCAATTAGCTGGTAAATGAAAGTGAGTTGAAAGAATATAGTATGTATTTCTTCCAACAAAACGTTGCCAAGTTTTACATCTTTAGCTTTTATAACTTCTTCTAATTGTGAACGTAATTGATTAACCACTTGATTTGTTTTGTCATTTCCTAAATCAGTATTGGCCTTCTCTAATCTGTAAAACTCTTCTTTGAGTTCTTCTTCTAATTTTGGCCATTCGGTTGTTTCGTTCAATTCGTCAATAGTTTTTAACGACTTTCTTAAATTGGTTAAAACTTCTTGTTTGCCATCAACATCATTTTTATTGTTTTCAAATGACTTTTCTAACTGCTCTAATTCGGATTCAATTTTTTGAAGTTTAGCATCATCAGAATTTCCGTCTTGTTTCAATTCTGAAATACTGCCTTTTGCTTTTCGTATTTCATTCGCTAACCAAGATGTTTCGATTGATGTTTTAGTACTATCAACTTCAATTTCGGTTGAATAATCCAAATAAGGGAAATAGGCGGTAACAGTTATTTTTTCTGACCTATCAATGTTCACAGTTAAATCAACATCACTATTTTCAGGTAATAAAGAAGGTAAATCTGCTCCGCTGATTCTTATGTCAGTTACGTGTTCATTATATATTGCTCTTGTGCCTTCTGAAGCGTGTTCTCCTTCATAAACTGGAATTTTTATGAAATCAGAATCCATTCCTGGGCGAATTTGTTTTTGAGTTTTTAACCCGTTTTTTGTTCCTATTGCAGGAATGGATTGATTTTTTTCTAAACCTTTGATTGTTTTGAATCGCACTTTGCCTGTGGTTCTGTCTTTTAATTCTATTCCAACATTATATGGTAAAGTGGCACTACCAATTTTTGAACCTTGAATTACACTAAAAGTGCTTGGTTCACTTTCTAAAATATTTCCTTTATCATCAAAAAGGACAACTGCAAAAATATTGGTTTTGCCTTCGTTTAGTTGAATTTCGACAACTTCTCCAATAGTATTTATTTCTATTTTTCCGCTTGACCAAGCTTTGTCACCTCTTGTAACTTCTGCAAATACTTTTTCAGGGATTTCCCCATCTGTTTTGTCTGCTAAAATTTTAATAGGTACAAATTCTTCTGTTTCTACTGTTGAAGATTCGTTTGCTATTTCTAATTGAATTTTAGTTTTGTCTCTTGTTTGTTCTCTTAATTCCTCCGAAACATCAACCGTAGAAGCGTACAATGCGGCACCTTTTGAAACTACCGTCATTGGGTCAGCACTCGTATCAGGTTTGCAGATTTGACCTTCTAACATTTTCCGTAAAACAGGCGAAAATGTTGGGCCTCCAACAAGTATTAATGAATCTAAAGAAGAGCTTTTTAAATTGTTACGTTCTAAAAGACTTTTGCTAACGTCTATTGCTTTTTGGAAAACAGGCGAAAGTGCTTTTGTAATATCTGCTTGTGTTACTGTTATATCTAATTCAAATTCTTCTCCTTCGTCATCTTCTCCGGGAATATCTCCTAAATCGGATAAAATGTTATGAGTATCGTTAAATGAAAGTTTGATTTTGGTTTCTTCTGCATAAAATTTCATTGCATTACGCAAAATTTGCTTTTTGGTATCATCAGCCAAAATGGAATCAATCACAAAATTATCTTCGATATATGGTAGAATGATTTCATCTACAATTGCAAAGTCTAAATTTTTACCACCAAGATAGTTGTCTCCTTCGGTATCAATCACTTTCATAATACCTTCTTCAACTTTCAAAAGTGCTGCGTCAAAAGTTCCGCCACCAAAGTCAAACACTAACCAAAAACCGTCTTTTTTGTCCGAATCTAAACCATAAGCCATTGATGCAGCAACTGGTTCTTGTAACAATTCTATATGATTGAAGCCTGCTAATTTCGCAGCTTCTCTTGTTGCTTCTTTTTGATTGTTTTTAAAAGCCGCTGGAACTGTAATAACAATGGAATTGACGTTTTCATCTTTTACAAAAGATTTCAAAGTTTTGAGAACTTCTGCTGATAATTCTTCAGAAGTTAAGTCTTTACCAAGGTTTGAACTTGAATAGGATTTATCACTTCCCATTGTTCTCTTAAATTCAATATATGAATTGGAATCAGAATCATCCCAAGTCTTCATTGCTTTGAGTTTATCTCTTTTCAAAGCATTATAGGCACTATCTCCAACTTGAATAGCTTTCTTTTTGTTGATATATACAGAAGAAGGCATTGTGTCTTTTAATGTGTCCGTTTTTTTAATGGTTGCTTCACCATTTTCCATTCTGGAAATAGCGGAATTTGTTGTTCCTAAATCAATTCCGTAGTCAATTTTTGTTCTTGCCATTTTTATTTTTTTATTCGCCTACACTAACTTCAATTTGAGCTGCTTGTATCATCTCTCCTTTAAAGTTTACTTGCGGTTTTATAATTCTTGATATAATTTGTTTTCCTGTTTCTAAATCTTCACTCGGTGTGAAATTTGCCGTTACTTTCATTCCCTCATTGTAGTCTTTACCTAACATTTCAACCAATTCATAACCGTTCGCTGCAAAGTTATCTTGAATACGTTGTACAGATGAATTTAATTGTTTTAATCCTTTCGTACTTTCATCCATTCGGCTTAAATTCTTTTGGATTCGTATGATTTCATCCGCAACTTTTAAGGCTAATGAATGGTCTGTTTTTTCAGTTGAAATATTTGGTTGTGATTTCGTTTCTTCTTGCTTTAGCTTCAATTGAGTTTCCAAAACTTCAACCAATTTATTGTCCAACTTCACACTTTCTTCTTCTAATGAAGCTTTGGTATTTCTGATTTGAGTTTCTACATCAGTTTTACTTGATTTGATGCGTTTACCCAATAACCAATAAACTAATCCACCTAATAAAAGCGTTGCCAAAGTGGCAATAATCCAATACAAACGGTTTTTATCTAAATTGCTATCCAATTCAGAAATTTTTGAATTGGCATTTTCTCCCGTTTGTTTAATTTTTGTTCCCAATTCGGTTGAGTTGGTTACAATGTTTTGGCTATTAGTTTGGATGAGTTGATATAAACTGTCAATCGAAGAATTTAAACTCTTGTTCGTATTCTGTAATATTTCTATGGATTGATTTTGTTTGCCGACAACATATTCTTGACTTTTCAACTTTTTGGTTAATGCATCAATTTCTTGTCTTTGCTGAAATACGTTGTCCTTTATTGTTGGTATTTCTCTAACCAAAATAGAATCTGGTTGCTGTTGAGCAAAAAGATTTGTCGCTCCAAAAAAGAGAGCTATGAGTAAAGTTTTCTTCATTATTTTTTAATTGCTTTAATAAATTGGTCTAATCCCTTTCGGATTATAAGGTTGATACTTTGCTTATTTTTTAGCTTTTCAACTAAATTGGGTGAATACCTGTAATAGAATTTGATAAAACTTCTTCCAATTACAGTTTTGCTTAAAAAGTCATCTCGAAATTTTCGCAACTCCATTACCTGTGGATGGTCATAATCACCATAAGCCATAGTTGCAATATAGCAACCTCCACTACTGCTTGATGATGAAGATGAACTTGCTGAACGGATTTGTCTTCTCACATTATCGAGTTGGCTATTTATACCGCTTATTGTGGATTTGTTTTCAGAATATCTATGTCGTGTTTGACTATTCATATCAAGTGAACCCATTGCTGAAATTGCTGAAACAGCATCTGAAACAATATCTGGTAGTCGAATTAATTTGGCTTTGTTGTATTCAAGTCCGCTTTGGGCTTCATTAACAACTTCTATAACCATTCCAAGAGCGTTGCTCACAACTGCACTACTAATGTTTAAATAGAATTCATCACTTGAGCCTAAAATATTTCTAATGTTTTGCAACCTACTTTTACAAGAACTAACCAATGACTTTGCATTGGATATAGTGTCGCTTGAGTTTTGAAATGATTTTAGTTTGCCCGTAATGTAAGCTAAATCTTCTTTAATTGGTGCAGTTTCCGCCCATTCTTGAATTCCTTCGGTGTTTTCTTTGACCCTGTCTTTTGTTTGACTTCCAACCGCTATTGATTTGGCATATTTCAGTAGTTTTAAGCCTTCTTCACTTGGGTCTTTCGTTTCTTGCCATTCTTTGAAATAATCAATTCCACATTGCATTATTTCTTTTGCCAAATTGTCGGCAATCATTTTGTATTTTAAGTCGTTTGTACCTAACAAAGATTTTAATAGAGACAAATCATCTTTACAATTTATGTAAAGTCTTAATCCAAATTCATAAGCTCCACCTTTGTTTTGGTTTCTCTTCTTTTTGGTGCTTTCAATTTGGCTTTCAATTTTGTGTATTGGTTCTTCTGTGAATTTTTTGGAAAGATATAATTGTGTTGAACCGTTGCAATTGCTAAACAATTTCAATGTTTCAGAACTTGAATATTGGTTTTTGAATTGCGTTAGCAATTCATCAACCATTTTTTCAATTTGTTTTTGATTGTCAATAGTAAAGGTTTCATCAGCAACAGAATGAACAAAATTTTCAAAAAAATCAGATTCAATCAGCTTTATTTTTGCTTCAATCCCTTCTTTTATATCGGTTTGGGTTTGGCTTAATAATTTATATGTTCCCAAATTGTTGAACGCAGAGAAATTTTTAGAGTTAACATCCTTGTCGGTGGTTACTTTTTCCCAAATCTCAACTGCTTTTTCTGCATCTCCATTTTTCAAGTATTCAATTGCCGTATTGTCAAAGGGATTTGCATTTAAAAACCAAAATAGTGCAAAGTTTACTTTGTCTTGATTTTGCTCAATAGTTGAGAATGCTTTATCAATGGAATCTTCTGTTCGGCTTATGCTTTCAAGAATTTGAAAATCATAGTCAGATTTGATTTCTTTTCCAACCTTTGAGTAGGCTTTTATTTTGGTCTTTTGCTTTTGTAGTTCTCTTTCAGTAGCGTTAGAGAGAATACCTGCAATTCTATAAGGGTTATTTTTTATTAACTCCATATTTTTTCGGTTGGTTTAAAATTCCTAAAAATACTATTCATTCTATTTCTTTTATTACGGTTCTCCGTATTCTGTTCGTTTTTTTCGAGCGTTGGCAAAAAACAGCTCTTTTAGTTTTTTCTGCGTTGGCTTTCGTGTCGGCAAAAAACCAAATGTGCTGTTTGTGCGGCTGGCTTTCTTTAATTGGGCATAACGACTTAGCTAAGAAACGGAGCCGTCCCGGAGGGCGGCTCTGTTTTCTTAGGTTTTGTTATGGTCTTTTTTCATTCAATTGTTGATGTTAAACATTATTTATCGAATTAATAAAATAGAGCCAGTAAAAGATTCGTTTTTACCATCTTCAAATTTCATATTTACTTTATATGAATATGTGCCTGATGAAGCGTTTTTACCATCCCAAAAATCATTTTGATTGTTTGACATAAATACTTCTTCGCCCCATCGATTAAATATCTGAATATTAAATTCACTTATCCGATTTCCTATAATTTGAAAAACATCATTTATACCGTCTCCATTTGGAGTAAATGAATTGGGAATATACAAATTTGGAATCTCATTAATTCTAATTGTCTTTGCAATAGAATCTGTACAACTAAATTGATTTGATACTTTGAGTGAAACAATAAAACTACCTGTATCGGAATAAAAATGAATTGGATTCTGTAAATATGAGATGCTATTATCGTCTTGAAAAGACCAACTCCAACTAATAACATCATTAGAAACAATACTATTAAAATTAATAGTTGAGTTCAATAAGTCAATTTGATTTGGTGAATAAATAAAATTCGCATCTGGTTTATGCGAAAAAATAATGTTTACAGAATCATTCGCGTTATTGCCACAAGCATCAATCGTAGTTAACAAAATTGGAGTTTCTTCATAATCTCCATTGAATACTGGATAATAGGTGCATATGGAATCTAAACAAACTCCCTTATTCCAGTTATAAGTTATAGGAGGAATTGCGCCTTGTATTTCACTTGTAAATGTAACCTCATCGCAAAAAGAACCAGAATTAGGTGAAATTTGAACAGAATAATTAGGCTTCTCGTAAATGACAAGTCTTAATGAAGTTTCATAAAATTGACCATTGCAAAGGGTGTCTCCAATTGTAATAATAATGTCTTCCATATTATCTGCTATAAAATCAGCATAAGGAGAAATTATTATAGTGTCTACAAACTGACTGCTTACCATAGATATTTGTGTAGGAATAGAATTATAATCAATACCATTACCAGCAGAGCCAGTCAAAGATATTGTATAATTTTTTGGTTGTTGTATATTGTAAGTTCTTTTCAATATAATTTTAGCAAAACCACAACCTTCATAAAGTAATGTGTCACCATTGCCATAACTAATATCTGATTCAATAGAAATTGGTTCAGAATTAAATGAATTTGATTCTAAAAAGACTGCTGAATTTTCACCATAATTATCTCCTTCGGCTATAGCTAATCTCAGGTGGTAAGTTTCGCAAGGTACAGTAGCAATTTTAGCCGTAAGAACAGTAGTTGACCCATTAAAAACGAAAGTTTGGTCTCCTACATGATTAACGTAATATTGGGGGAAATCTATAGTTGGGCAAATGCTTAGGTCAAAATTTGGCCAGTATGGAGTTGCCGATGTATCATTTATCGTATTTATTCCAACAGGAAAATTAGTCCCTGGTATTAATGCAATATTTTTGTTTCCTACTATGCCAGGGCCAGATACATGAAAAGCAAATACATCAAAATCATCAGAACAAATTTGTTGAGGATACTCATCAGATGCAAAAACATAGTTAAATTTTATTGAATCGCCATTCGGAATAAAATCAAATTCTAAAACTGCTGCTTGTACAGTTTCATAAGGATAAATCATTGAATCTAATAAAGAGTCACCATCTGTCATTTTCCAAAAACTAACATTTACAGACGCAGATTGCCCTAAACCATAGGGTGGATCTAAAACACCACCCGTTAAAATTAAACCTTCTTCAAAGCCCACCGTTGAATTTGCAGAATTAAATGTTCCAATGTCTCTAATAGGCACATTCGGAAGTCCAATTGGATAATGATAACCATCGAAATCAATATTAAATATTTGTACATTCGGAGAACCGAAAACAGCGTGAACCACTGAATCAATATTTGATGTATTGGCTTCTTTTGTAAATAATTGGGAGTAACAATTGCTACTCCCAATTATAAACAACAAAAATGAAACAATTGCAATATTGATTTTTAATTCAGCTCTATTGCTTAATAATTTTAATAGCTTTTCTTTCATTGTTGAAATTAATTGTAATGAAATAAACTCCTGACGAAAGCAAAGGTAATTCAATTACTTCAGTATAATTTCCATTACTTAAGCTGTTGATGGATTTTTCAGAAATCAATTTCCCGTATAAATCAGTAACAATATATGAAAAATTAGCATCAGTATTCAAATCAAAAGTCAATGTGATTTCATCGTTGAAAGGATTTGGATAAACTAAAACTGAATTTAAATTTAGAGTAGAGTTTGGGACACTTAAAACACCACAAGAGCTATAATAAAGAGGAGAAGTAACTCCAATTCCACTGCAGTTAGCGGTATTTAGATTTTGACTTTTATTTGAGACATAAGTACCTCCTTCTATGGTGTTTGGACTTGAATATAAATGGCTTCTCAAAGAAGCAGATATACCCGGTGATTCTGAATAATGCATCGTTTCGTCTGCTTTAACAACATGACTTAAATAATGTGCATGACCCAATTCATGTGTTATTACTGCGTAAAAATCGAATGTATCAGCAGGTACATCTATTAACATTGTAGTATCATAAAACCAACCTTCGGGCGGATTTAAGTCACTTACTATACGAATATCCGTTTCTTCAAAATAAATAATTTCTTCATTTGTATTGGCATCTATGCAAGAGTAACCAGATCTGGAAACTGTACTGGCTAGTTCAGTATTATTAGGACTACCTGCCATATAAATTATTGACTTTCCATCGGTCATTTGACCTTGTTGAGTAACTGTATCGTTTGCAATCCATTTAATAGTTGTTGCACAAGACCAATCTCTTAAAGCTTTTCTAATAATCATTGTACGCACAGGGTAGTTTGTAATACTTGTGTCAAGTGAAAACTCTCTTGCATAACCACCGTTGGAAATTGATTGATCTACATGTCTATAAGGTAATTTTCTAAAGTTAGGAGTGCCAAGCATACCAACACCTATGTTATTTACGGAATATCTAATTTCTAATGAGGAATTACTGGTTGTTATCACATTATCATCTCTTTCAACTCTAAAAAATCCAGAACCAGGATAGTAATAAGTTGTGGAAGATGACGGGTCATGTATGATAGAAGGTAAAATCAATTGAATCTCTGTATCTGTCCATGAAATATAATCATAGTCATTTAAAAATGAAAGAAATGTATTCCCTCCGTCATTTGCATTTGAAAAATGCACTTGTCCATTTCCCCTTACATTTCCGAATCCACTTCCACTAATAGTCAAAACAGATTTTGTGCCTGCGGTAATAGAACTGGGAAAGAAACTATTAATAGCAGGTGGTCCACATAATTCATATGGTAATGGCTGGATATATTCAGCATTGTCATACGCTAAGTATGGAGCAATAAAAGGGTCTATGTCGGGAGTGTCAGTGTACAAGGCAACTATAGAAGTATTAGCTATATCAATGAATGTTATGTCTGTGAATCCGATACAATCAATCAATTGTAACTTTACATGTAAAAGTTTCTCTGAAATGGGAGTTAATAATGTCCTATTCCAAGACGTTGCAGCATAATCTGAACCTATGCCGAATCTAATAGAATTAGGGCTGTCGTCTGTAACGGATGCCATAGGGTCAACATACGTTGCGTTGTCATAGTTTATACCACGAGTAATTGTAACCATATTGTTTGATGATAGATTTACTCCAAAAGCGAAAGTATTAAACTCAATAACGAAAGCTGAGTTGTCAAAATATGTATTTGAAGTACTTCCTTTAACATAAATATCAAATTCATAAAATTGTGTACCCGTTCCTGTAACGCTTTCATTCATAATTTCATACGTAATATCCTCAATTGCTTTTTCATGAGGGACAGATTGGTTGCTTTTCCGATAGTCAAGATATTCTTGATATTCTTTGGCAGTTTTAACTCTTTTAGCATATTGAATGTTATTCACTTTTATTCTTTCTAAATCTTCCACATCTTTTTTTTTTTCAAAAGATGTATTTTGAGTTTTTATTCCTTGACTTTTTAAGTATTTTCCAAATTCAGTTTTTGATGCAAATGTTTTATCAAAACCTGAAACAATTTCGCTAATATTCATTCGCTGTTTGTTCTCGTCAAGTGTTTTATTTTCCTTATACACATAAAGACAATTAGAATAGTTACAGTATGGTTTTAGAGAAAGAAAAGATTTTTTCATTGTATTAAAGTTAGCCATAAAAACCCCCTTAAGACCCAGTGCCAGACCTATACCTTTTATTTGAGATTTTGGTCGTTGTAAATCCAAATGGAGAATTTCACCGTTTTCCATGATTTCCCAATTTTCAGGTAAAATTGAAATAAAATTAATTGTGTCATTTTGTTGAATATTATTGTTTCCTTTTAATAAGGTTAGCACTTTAATATTGTGTGAAACATAATAGTTTTCATCATTATCTTGAATTATTTCAAGACTTAAAACAATTCCTTCAAATACATATTCAGAGTTTTTAATTGCTTCTTCAGACAAAGAAGTTTGAGAGAAAGTGTAATTTGAGGTTATTAATAGTAATAATATACTCGTGTAAAAATTTTTCATAGTTGGTATTTTTTGCAATATACTCATTTTATTATCAATGTCCATTTCAAATTGCATAGCAAATAAAGAGCCAGCTTTTTTTATGTTGAAGTTAAATTGAAGATATTTTGCGATTAATTTTTCTTCCCTTTTTTCGCAATGAAAGGAGTAAAACACTTGCTAAGCCTGCTAAGGTGGTTTGTTTTTTAGCATCAAAGAAAGTGAATTATATTTTTTTCTTGTGTTCATTTTACCGTCTGCTTTATTGACCATAACGACTCAGGTATGGTTATGTGAGCCGCCATACTAAAGTCAACTATAAACACAACAATATCAAAGGCTCATTAACTATACCGCATGTTAGCTTTTCGTTTTCGTGCGGTGGAAAAACAGAACAAAAATGACTGATTTAGAAAAACAAATTTTAGGACAAGTACAAGTATCAATTGCAAAAGCGATAGATAGCGAATTGGTCGGGTACAACAAGCCTCTAAACAAGCTAGCTGAAAAGGTGGTAGATGAGAACTTTGACGAGGTTTACGGAATAATGAATAAAGCATTTAAGGCTGTTGTACGAACTGAGGAGTTTGAGAAAACTATACTGCAAGAGTTTGAGCATAAAGTGGCTAAAATGCTAGTGGGGCAAATGAGCGGACACGTAGAAAAGGCAGTGAATAGAGTTAGGCAAGACCCTACATTGAAAGCAAAAATGATACTTGCAATTGAAGACATTATCGAGAGCGAGGGCAAATGAAAGCTAACATTGTAATATATGTGACTATTACATATATATCCTTTATGTATTTATGTTCAAATTTAATGAATCAAAAGGACTTTTAATGGATTTAACATGATTTAATGTTACGTGGGTATATATTTCGGTAGTTTTACTGCTGCTATGTCCTAAGAGGCATTGTATATACCTCAAATCGGCTCCATCTTCTAATAAATGAGTGGCAAAACTATGCCTAAGCATATGAGGTGTTACTCTTTTCTTTATTTTCGCCTTTAGGGCAGAAGTCCTTATTACATTGCCAACACTTTCAGCACTGTATTGTTGTTCATCTATTCCTTCAAACAGAAAGTTTTTAGGTCTATACTTTTTAAAATAAATTCGGAGTTCATCTAATACAAATGGACTTAATATCGTTACCCTGTCTTTTTTTCCTTTACCCGACTTCACTGTAATAAGCATTCTCTTTCCATCTATATCTTCTAGTTTCAAATTTAATAATTCACCTCGCCTTAGTCCTGCTGAATAAAGAAGACTTATAATACATCGATGTTTTATGTTTTTGGTTCTTTGAATCATTTCGGAGACCTCTTCTTTGCTAATAACTTTTGGTAGTTTATGCTCTGGACGAGGCCGTTCAATGGAGTAAAATCGATTAGGCATGCCCATCACTACTTCATAATAGAACTTAATACTATTCACGGCTTGATTTAGATAGGAATGTGAATGTTTTTTCTGAACCAAAACCTGTAAATAATTACGAATATCATTCTCATCAATACTCTCAAGAGGCTTTTCAGAATAATGGTTGATGAACTTTTCGAAAAAGTTGATATAAATTTTAGCAGTGTTAAAAGCATATTTCTTTATTTCAAGCTTGCGTAGAAACTCTTCTGGACAAACACGATAGTTACTTGGCAATTCTCTTTTTCGGTAAGAATTAATATCGATAGGAGCGTTCTCTTTGTGACTAGGTTTAGTATTAAAGAAATTACTGGAGTTGACCCAGGCTATACCTTTGAATAACTTAAATATTTTGCTGATATTTTCTTTTGTGTTTGGCAAGTAATTCATAGAGTAGGTAGTACTCCAGTTAACATCAGTGATAGAGCTAACAATAGAATCAACTACTGGGTTTGGGTAGTATTTTAAACCGATGAATTTAGATTCATCTATAAATAAATGCTTTAAAGTAATATTTCTTCCGTTGTTATACATAATGGCACAAAAATGGAATGTTTTAGAGATCTAATCCAAATTTAATAGTGATATTAGACGAATAAATAACGTATAATATACTTTTAATGATTAAAAAAAAGTTCTGCTTATTCTGCAAGGACCCGCTAGAAGGAAGGCTTGACAAACTGTTTTGTAATCCAAATTGTAAATCAGCTTACCATTATAAAAAAAATCATGAAAAAGAGGCAAGTTTATATAATCGCATAGATTATCAACTAAAACAGAACAGAAGAATTTTAAAAAACTTTAATAAAGCTGGAAAATCGACTATTCGAAAAGAAAATTTAATGACAGAAGGATTTAACCCTAATTATTTTACGCATTATTGGAAAAATAAAAAAGACGATGTGTATTTATTCTGTTATGAATATGGATTCTTGGAAATAAAAGAAAATGGTAAATCTAAATATGTATTAGTTCAATGGCAAGATTATATGGAAAAATAAGGTCAATAAAATCTATCAATTGGTATTTGCAAGGGCTAGCCAAAGCAAAAGAAGTGAAAAATGAGTTAATGACCAAGCAATTTTCTACATTGGTCATGTTGTCTTTGTAATTAAACCAACAACCGCTTATACATTTGTACGGTATTCTCCAAACCTAAGTAAAGTGCATCAGAAATTAATGCATGCCCAATGGAAACTTCTTGTAAACCGACTATGTTCTCTTTGAAGAATTTAAGGTTATTTAAGTCCAAGTCATGACCAGCATTCACCCCTAAATTTAATTCAACTGCCAATTTTGCAGCTAAAACATAATCCTTGATTGCTTTTTCAGGATTATTCTTGAACTCCTTTGCAAATGGACCAGTGTATAGCTCTATTCTATCAATTCCGCATTTGGCAGCGTAATCAATATTTTGAAGGTTGGTATCCACAAAAACAGAAGATCGAATGCCTTTTCTCTTTAATTCTTGGGCTAATTCTGTTAAAACGGCCTCATTTTTCACAGTATCCCAACCTGCATTCGAGGTTAAAACACCTGGAGGATCTGGAACCAAGGTTGCTTGTGCCGGCAGAACTTCAATCACTAAATCCATGAAGCGCTCATTAGGATAACCTTCAATGTTAAATTCTGTTGTAACAACTTTTGCTAAATCATACACATCTTGCTTGGTGATGTGACGTTCATCTGGTCGAGGATGCACCGTAATCCCATCTGCACCAAATCGCTCACAATCAATGGCGATTTGCACAACATTTGGTGTGTCCTCCCCTCTTGCATTTCGCAATGTGGCAATTTTATTCACATTCACACTTAACATTGTCATAATGGGTACAATTTTTGTCTTACAAAAGTAAGAACTTAGTTAGTATTTATAGTAAATTAGCACCATCAATGATAGCAATAGATTTAATAAATAACGAAATTCCACCTCTAAAACATTCAGACACAGCTGAAACAGCACTGAATTGGATGGATGAGTTTAAAGTTTCTCATCTTCCCGTTTTGAAGAATGAAAACTATGTAGGCGTCGTTTCAGAAAGTGACATCCTCGACCAGATGGAGATGAAAAAGACCTTGGATGATTTATTTCAAGTCCTACCCAGGCCTTACGCAATTTCTACTGACCATATTTATCAAGTTCTTTCAAAAATTTCTGAACTAAAATTGAGCGTAATTCCTATCCTTGATGAGAATGAAAAATTTCTGGGTTGTACTACCGTTCAACATTTGATGTCCCGAATTGCAAATACTGGTAGTATCAAAGAGAATGGAGGAATTTTGGTGCTAGAAATAGCAAGCATTGATTATTCTTTGGCACAAATAGCTCAAATTGTGGAAAGTAACGACGCTAAAATTTTGAGCTCGTACATTATGTCATCGCCAGACTCAACGAATATAGAGGTTACTCTGAAAATCAATAAAATAGAACTCGATAGAATAATTCGTACCTTTGAAAGGTATGATTATACAATTAAGGCATCATTTCAGAAGAGTAGCAATCAAGACGATATGAAATTTCGATACGATGCATTAATGAATTATTTGAACCTTTAAGTAATGAATGTAGCCGTCTTTGGAAGAAAAGTTACCAAGCAAAACTCAACGTATTTCGTTGAATTATTCAAAATTTTAAAGGACTTCGGGTGGAATCCAATAATACATTCTGACCTCAAAGAAAAACTAATTAAAAAAGTAGGGATTGCTGATAACTTTGATTCTTTTTCATCTCACAGTGATTTTCAAACGGGTGTAGATTTAAGTTTAAGCATGGGAGGCGATGGAACCTTCATTCAGAATGTAAAGTTTGTTCGAGATTCTCAAGTTCCTGTTCTTGGAATCAACACTGGAAGACTTGGATTTCTTTCCAATATTTCAAAAGACAATATTCAACAAGCGATGGATTTGGTGAAACGCAAAGAATTTGTTCACCAGAAAAGATCACTTATAAGTGTTGAAACAGAGCGCAATTTATTTGGTGAAGACAATGTTGCATTTAATGAAATTACTCTTCAAAAAAGAGAAACTGCGTCCATGATAACAGTTCACGCCTCACTGGAAGGAAAGTATCTTAACTCGTACTGGGCTGATGGATTAATCGTTTCAACACCCTCAGGTTCAACTGCATATAATTTAAGCTGCGGAGGACCTATTGTAACTCCTGGTTGCCAAGTGCATATCCTTACACCTATTGCACCACATAATTTAAACGTTCGACCAATGGTTGTCCCTGACCACATGCCTATAAAATTAAGTATCGAAGGAAGAAATAGGACCTATCTTATTTCCTTAGATGGAAAATCATTAAGCATTCGACAAAATGAGGATGTAGTTATTCGCAAGGCAGACTATATGATTAACGTTGTTAAGTTTGAAGAGAACAATTTCTTAGATACGATTCGAAACAAAATGTTTTGGGGTACTGATAAACGGAATTAATGAAGTTGTCTTTTAAACAAAACCAAAACTCATTTCAGAGTGCATTTATTTAACAAAAAAACTTAATTTTTCTACTTCGGCGCAAAATTTGCGATGGAATTCTCACAATTATTCAATACATTTGAAAACTGATTTATATTCAGCAAAAAAAAACAACTATGACAAAGATATTATTCGCATTATTTACAATCGTTTTTGCAACAGTAAGCATAGCAGAAACAACTGGTGACAAGAAGAAAAAAGCAAAGAAACCTAAATTAGAAAAAGGAATGTATGCAGAAATGACAACCTCTAAAGGTGTTATTCTCTTACAATTAGAATTTGAAAAAACACCAATGACCGTTGCCAATTTTGTGGGGCTAGCAGAAGGTGATTTTACAGTTGAGGATTCTATCAATTACGATACTCCTTTTTATGACAACTTAGTTTTTCACCGTGTTATTCAGAATTTTATGATACAAGGTGGCGATCCACTTGGAAATGGTTCCGGAGGACCAAAACATCGTTTTTATGATGAAATTGATCCTTCTTTGAAACACACTGGACCTGGAATTCTTTCTATGGCAAATTCTGGACCCGCAACTAACGGTAGTCAATTTTTTATTACGCACAAGGAAACTCCTCATTTAGATGGGAAACATACCGTTTTTGGTCATGTATTTTCTGGGCAAGATGTCGTAAATGCTATTGTTCAAGGAGATACTCTTATTGCATTAAAAATTATTCGTAAAGGAAAAATTGCTAAAAAATGGGATGCAACTGAACAATTCGCAAAAGCTTATAACGTTCAAAAAACAAAAGAAATCGAAGAAAAAAAAGCGTTTGATAAAATTGCTACTATGTCACAAGATGAATATAAAACATTTATGTTCGAAGAAGTAAAAAAGGTTTTTCCAACTGCGCAGCAATCTGCTTCTGGCTTGGTGTACATTATTGAAAATGCTGGAGACAAAAATGCAATGCCTGTTCAAGGTTCTGGACTTAGTGTTCACTACAAAGGTACATTTAGAGCTTCAGGTGATAAATTTGACTCTTCTTACGACAGAAACCAGCCGATGGAATTCAAATTTAAAGAGCAACGAATGATACCTGGATTTGAAGAAGGAATGGCAATGATTGGTAAAGGGGGTAAAGCAAAATTAATTATTCCTTACTACGCTGCTTACGGTCCACAAGGAAGACCTGGAGCAATACCTCCGTATTCTGATTTAGTGTTTGATATAGAAATGATGGATGTAATTGCACCGCAAGCTGTACCTGTTCAAAAACCTTCACAAATTTCTCCAACGAAAGAGACGAACTCTCACGAAGGTCATAATCACAAGTAATCGACGAGTGCGCGAGTAAGTGGACTGAGAATTAACAGGATTAATGACTATAACATTTTCCTGGTTCCCCCAAGCTAACCGTTAACATCATACCACCGAATAAGTACCAATCTTTATTGGCAGCATTTCCTCGTTGCCCATAAAGGTTCCCAGAACGGTTTGACAGTGCAACAGTTGTAGGACTACTTACTGCAGCTAATTCTGAAGCATCAAGATATGAATTAGAGCCAACATCGTCGATATAGTCGGTAAACGTTTTCCGAATACCTATTTCAAAATTAATTCCAAATCTTTTCCCCATTGACAGTTTAGCTCCAATGCCAATAGGAATTGACATTTGTGTGAGATTATAATACGACTTTGTACTAAGTGGAGTTCCCTGACCTTCTGTACCGAGATTTCTTAGTTCAATTTCTGAACCATTGTACATCGTTTTGGGGTTCATTCTAAAAACAGCTAATTCAGCCATTACATACATCGTCCCTTTGTATCTGTCATGTCCCAATTGAAAAGGGAAATAACTAAACTCGACACCCGCACCAAATTCATAAATTGTACTCGAAAAATTAAGATTTCGTTGCTGATTAATTGCTAGTGATGAGTTTGCATCATCCGCACTCAACTTGCCATACAGTAGATTCGCTCTAAAACTTAAGCGAGAATGAACGTTGTACCGATAAATCAATCCTCCTGCAAGATGTATATTCTTATAGGGTGCAAATTGATTTAAGTCACCAATATAAGAAGTGCCACCAATCATCACGCCTATTTCTGATTTAGATAAAGCAGTGTGATATTGCCCAAACGATTGAAAGGCAAGCAGTGTAAATATAACTAGTAATTTTTTCATTGTATTTCCATGCAAAGAACGCAAAAGTATCAAGAAAATTGTATTCAAGAAAAACGATCGAACTTTTTCGACCGTTTTTCTTGAATATTGATGTTAGACTTCTAAAAAGAAGGAGCACTTACCGTTCTGAAACGTTTCACAGAAACATGTAAATTCTTAGGATATTTAACCGTATAACCGATTACTTTGGACTCACCCTGATTAGGTGCGAGTTTGATGTTCCAGATAACTTCCCCTGTAGTTGGTGACTTCTCACCTCCCGACAATATGTCATCATAAATCGTGATGTCACTTGAAGTTGGAATTGGAACCTGATCATAGATTCTAACATTTACAGGTGTTTTTCTGTTATTTCTAACCGTTATATCAAAACGATATGCATCTTTCTTCGAACTACCGATTACTTTCTTAGTACTCATTTCAGAAAGTAATTTACGCACCACCATCACTTTGCTATCACGACCAAAAGAAAGACTCAAGGTATCCGATACATTTCTCGTATCAATTCTAGAAACTCCAACATATTGACCTCCAAAATACACATTTGTAGGCCCTGGGATTAACTCCAATTCTTGCCACCCAACGATGTTAGCCATTAAGAATACAGAACGATCTAATTTAGGAACAGTGATATGCGAGAATGTAGCCTCTAAATTCATCTCTTTCACATCAACCATATAGGGTTTAGCATCAGCTGGACATGAAAATTTGGATGCAATTTCGAATTCTGTCGATAATTCAGAAATTTCAATTTGTTGCATTTGTACTTTAGGCAAATTGCTCACTTGCTGAACCTCTGCCCTTGTAAAACCAGATGATATTTTACCTGAACTTTCTTTATCTTCATTCAGCATATAGTTATCATAAGCACGTTGGTTTGCGATATTTAAATTTGATACAGCACCTTCTCTATAGTCATCCCTATTTGCCTGAGGGGCGTAATATTTAGCCTTTTTATTACCCAAATGATATGCTGATGCACTCAAATACCATGGAGAAAGCTCTGGATGAGAAGCAGAAAGCTGAGGATCACTTGTCGATAAGAATAAATCAACATTTTTCCACTCATTCCCTGTATTGTTATACACTTTCGCTTTGTATTTTAGGTTGATTTTCTGACTTAAATCATCTGCGGACAAATCATAGGTAGCTGCCCAACCACAATCACTAACGATATACTTGAGTTGAGTGTTCATACTTTTTGCATTTTCAGAATCTATTAGTATGATTACTTGATTACTTCTTTGATTTTCATTGTAATTTAATTCAATTAATTGATAACGGGTATCTTCTAATGAACCTGTATTTACGCGTTGATCTTTTCTTAAAGAACTTATTTTTCGATTAATTTTCAATGTTCTTTCTCTAAAAAAATCTGCCGCAGCTCTAATTTGTTCAACACTTAGACTTGCATCCTTCCCGCTTATATTTCTATTCGTGTTCAAGACTGCTTGCTCAGCATAATAGGCATTCAATTCATCCTCTAAGTCTTGATGTTTATCCTTCAAAACCTCAAGTGAGTCATTAAGAATAGAAATTCGAGGGTTAAATTCTTCAGCAGCTAAAAAGTCCATTTCTGTGGATACTGAGACCAGTTTAAAATCACCCTCTCCTGTAAATTGGATAGATTGTGGGTCTGCATAAGTAGAAATTCCAGAAAAAATCAACTTATTTCGTCCCTTCTCAAGACTCACATCTTGTTGGCGAGATATTTCTCCTGCTGTCAAGTACAACTTAACCTCGTCAATGTCGGATTTGATAATTTGCTTACTTACTACCTGAGCTGAACTAAAAAATGGAAATAACAGAAGAAGAATTTGAATTTTTCTTGGATTAAAAGGATTCCATTGAGCCCTGCCTTGATGTGTCGTATTGTTCATCGTTTTTGTTTTTATCTATTGATACAATTAAGAGAATCAAAAGTTCAAAACAAATTTTTAATCCCCACTATTATTTACTGGAGTATAAAATACGTTAAAGTTTGAGAAAGTGAAGGAATAATAAAGAAAAGCTTAAATTTTTCCTTCAATTTTAGTGAGAAAACGATCTAAATTTGTATTCTTAACTAGTTCATCAGAACCTAGAATAAGAATATTTTTACACTTAAAATTGTGAAACCACATATCAAAATTGGAAATTGCTACTTGTAAAGTACCATTCACATCAATTTTTTGAGTTGGTAGATGTCTTTCATCAAAATAAGAGTGTATAGTATTGATTTCTTTATCAATGTCTTGATTCTCATTGATAAGAAGTAAACCATCAACGACTTGATCTCCCACTTTAAAAGTATGATCTACGGCTTGAATACCAATTTTTCCAGCCCATTCAGAAATATGCGCAGAAAATGGAGAGTTAGGTTGTAAATAAATATTCTCTAGTTTCATTCTTTGATCGCTGTATTTTTAGCGAGGGCAAATATACTTATTTAATCGCAACAACAATCTTGTTCTTAAAAATTATTCAACAATTCTTCGATTTTTTCTGTTGGTCGAGCGACTATAGCATTTTCTCCGAAAACGACAATAGGTCTTTCTATCAATTTTGGGTATTTTACCATGGCATCAATCCATTCGTTTTCTGAAAGCTCTTTCCCTTTGAAGTTGTTTTTATAGTCCTCCTCACCTTTACGAACAAGATCTTTCGCTTCCATTTTCAATTTCTTTAAAAGAACAACAAGTTCATCAAATGTGAGAGTTTGTTTGAGATATTCAACAACATTAACTGAATAATTTTCCTTATCTAAAAACGAAATAGCACTTCTACTTTTTGAACAACGTGGATTGTGATATACTTCAATTTCTTCTTTCATTATTCTTTCCATTTAACTACCATAACTCATTAAGTAAGCTTTTAAAAACTTATTTAAGTCGCCATCCATTACTGCATCAACATTGCCCGTTTCAAAACCTGTTCTTACGTCTTTAACCAACTTATAAGGATGCATTACGTAATTTCTTATTTGCGAACCCCATTCTATTTTTTTCTTGTTCGCCTCAATTTCATCTCGTGCTTCCATACGGGCTCTGTATTCTAATTCATAGAGCTGAGACTTCAATAACTGCATTGCTTTCTCCTTGTTTCCAAGTTGAGATCGAGATTCAGAGTTCTCTACTACTATTCCTGAAGGTGCATGGCGCAATCGAACAGCCGTTTCTACTTTATTTACATTTTGACCCCCGGCTCCTCCTGAACGAAATGTTTCCCAAGTAATATCCGCAGGATTTACCTGAATTTCGATAGTTTCGTCAACCAGAGGATACACATAAACAGATGCAAAAGAAGTGTGTCTTTTTGCATTCGAATCAAATGGAGAAATTCTAACCAAGCGATGCACTCCATTTTCTCCTTTTAGATATCCAAAGGCAAAATCACCCGAAAACTCCAAAGTAACCGTCTTAATTCCAGCAACATCTCCAGACTGATAATTCAATTCCTTTATTTTGAAACCGTTTTTCTGCCCCCACATCGTGTACATTCGCATCAGCATAGAAGCCCAATCGCAACTTTCTGTACCTCCTGCGCCAGATGTTATTTGTAAAACAGCATTGAGTCCATCCTCCTTTCCAGAAAGCATGTTCTTCAATTCAAGTTCTTCAATTTCGTCTTGTAAAGAGAAAAATTGCTCATCAACATCTTCTTCTTCCCCCTCTCCTTCCTTTGCAAATTCAAACAATATTTCAATATCCGCTTGAACATTATCCAATTTTTCATACGCATCGATCCAAAATTTAAGCCCTCTAATCGATTTCATTTGAACTTCCGCTTTTTTAGAGTCGTTCCAAAAATCAGGATCTTGCGTTTTCAACTCTTCTTCCATAAGTTGAATGCGTTTTTCTTCTATTTTCAGATAGCTACCAATGGCCTCAATCCGTTTTTTAGATTCTTTAAGTTGATCTTGATTTATCATTTCGAGCAAATTTAGTTAAAAAATTTACAAGAATGTGGAGAAATTAACCTACTTAGTTCTTTCTTTCATTGATAATAATTTTACATTTGCTAAATCAAACTAAAACAATAAAAAATGAACATTCCGGAGAATTTAAAATACACCAAAGATCACGAGTGGATTAGCATTGAAGGAGATATTGCAACTGTTGGTATTACTGATTTTGCTCAAGGTGAACTTGGCGACATCGTCTATGTTGAAATTGAAACTGAAGGGGAATCATTAGACCGAGAAGAAGTTTTCGGATCTGTAGAAGCTGTAAAAACAGTTTCTGATTTATTCATGCCATTAAGCGGTGAAATCACTGAATTCAATGACTCTTTAGAATCTGAACCAGAGACGGTAAATTCTGATGCTTACGAGAAAGGTTGGATGATTAAAATCAAAATGTCTGATACAAGTGAAGTGAGTGAATTACTTGATGCATCTGCATATAGAGATTTGATAGGATAAAAGCTAAATTCTTGAGTCTTCGAATAGCTCTTCTTGGTATTATATGGTTTTTTGCAATGGTGTTTTTATTTACAACACCCCTAAATTCTGAATGCTCATTATTTTTTAATATTATTCCTGATAGAGCTATTGTACACTTTTTTTTGTTTTGGGGGTTCACTCATATATGGATAGGCGCTTGCAAAAAACAGTTAAAATATGAAAGACTGAGAATAAACGGAATCGCACTAGTTTTTGGTACAGCTATTTTTATTTCGTTGCTTTCTGAGATTCTAATCTATTTTTCTGGCATGGGTAGTTTTTTTAACTTTTGGAACATCATATTTAACACTTTTGGAGCGGTCATTGGAGTTTTGTCCTTTCGTTTACTCTACGCATCATGTTATTGATTTATTGGTACACATTTTGTTAGTATTATTTTATATATTTACAGTCTAATTCAAATTAATTATGGAATTAAAGAAAAGTGAAAACGCAGATATTGAAAAACTAAGAATACCTATTCGGTTAATGGGATTACTTTTTATAGGGAGTTTTGTCTTGGCTTCGTTGACGTTCTCAACACCATCTGATGACAACTCTAAAGATGCTGGTGATGAACAAATTGCTGAAATTATTGATGAAATTCAACAGCAAGAAGATACACCACCACCGCCACCACCGCCACCTGCGGTAGATGCGCCACCTCCAATCACAGAGGATATCGTTGAAGAAGAAAATACAGAAATTGAACCAACACCTGTTGTTGAAACTCCGCCACCTGTTGCTACAGCTCCTGTAGAAGAAGTTGTTGTTGAAGACGAAATTATCGATTTCCCGGATGTTGAAGCAGGTTTCCCTGGTGGAGCTGCTGCCATGCAAAAATGGATTGCCGATAACGTAAAATATCCTCAAACTTCGATAGAAATGAATGAGCAAGGTAGAGTTTATCTATCGTTTGTTGTTGAACCAAATGGTTCTATTACCAACATCAAAGTAGAAAGAGGAGTTAGTGCTGATTTGGACAGAGAAGCAAAAAGATTGTTGCGTAAAATGCCAAAATGGAAAGCAGGTGAAGCGAAAGGTAGAAAGGCCAGAACACGTTGCCGTTTGCCAATTAACTTTACGTTGAACTAAAAACACAAGAAATTAAATAAAATAAAAAAACGCTTTGAATATTCAAAGCGTTTTTTTTTGTGCGCTACCTAATTAGTAAGAGCTTGTTGCTCCGCCGATATTCTCAATTGGGTGCCATGTTGTTTTTACTTCTTGGCAATCAGAAATCATGTACAAATTCTGGGCATTCACATCCATCCAATTCTCATCGTAATGATTAATTCTTTTTAAATTCAATGCGGCACTTTCTCTCAACTCCTTTATAATTGAAGAATCATTCCCAGCATATACCATTCCATTGACATCCATGTGAGTCGTCATTGGTTTTATCATTTCCGATGGACTGCCCGTAAGAAGATTGACAACACCTCCAGACACATCAGAAGAATGAAGGACCTCTGCGAAAGTTATTGCACACAAGGGTAAATTCTCTGATGCAATCACAACGCACGTGTTTCCCCCAGCGATGACGGGAGCGATGACAGATATAAGCCCTATCAAAGATGATGACTGTTCTGCAACAACACCGACGACTCCTTGTGGAACATGAACTGAGAAGTTAAAATGCGAAGAGGCAACTGGATTAATGGAGCTCAATACTTGGGTATATTTGTCACACCATCCAGCATAATAAATCAATCGATCTATCGACAAATTAACCTCCTTCTCTGCTTGATCTTTCGTAGAACCTTGAAACTGCAATTCTTCGATAAACTGCATTTTTCTGCCTTCCAACATTTCGGCAATTCTATATAGGATTTGCCCACGATTAAATGCCGCCCTTTCAGACCAGCCCCCAAATGCCTTTCTAGCTGCAACTACAGAATTTCGCACATCCTTTCTTGAAGAAAGGCAGATATTGCCCAATTGCTGTCCTTTTGCATTTTTTGGAGAGTAATAACGTCCCGATTCTGTTCTAGGGAATTTACCTCCAATATATATCTTATATGTTTTTAAAACTTCCAATCTTTCCATGTTTATTTCAATTTAACATAAGCACTGAGCCCATGAAGTCCACCCTCACGACCAAAACCACTCTCTTTATACCCTCCAAATGGAGAAGTTGGATCAAATTTATTATATGTGTTTGCCCAGATAACACCCGCATTTAACTTCGTTGTTAAGTTAAAAATTCGAGAACCTTTGTCCGTCCAGATTCCAGCGGCTAAGCCATACGGTGAATTATTAGCCTTTTCTATAACTTCATCAACCGTTCTAAATGTTTGGATAGTCAAAACAGGACCAAAAATTTCTTCTTGAACAATTGTACTAGATTGAGCAACATCCGTAAATAGTGTCGGAGGACAAAAATACCCTCCTTTTGGCATCTTGCATTTAGGCTGGTACATTGTAGCTCCTTCATCCAATCCAATTTTGATGTACTTATCGATAGTTGTCAATTGTTCTTTTGAATTGATCGCACCAATATCCGTATTTTTATCCATTGGGTCCCCAATAATCAAAGAATTTAAGCGATGTTTCAATTTCTCAATTACAACATCAGCAACAGACTCTTGAACAAACAGTCTTGATCCGGCGCAACATACATGACCTTGATTAAAGAAAATACCATTCACAATACCTTCAACGGCTTGATCGAGTGGAGCATCATCTAAAATTATATTCGCAGATTTACCACCCAATTCCAATGTTGCCTTCTTATTTGTCCCAGCAATAGCTTTTTGAATAATTTTACCAACTCCTGTAGAACCTGTAAATGCGACTTTGTCAACATCTTCATGATTAACAATAGCAGCACCAGTATCTCCATAACCCGTCACAATGTTGACTACTCCCGGAGGTAAACCAGCATCGTGTATAACTTCGGCCAACTTCAACGCCGTTAAAGGAGTTGTTTCAGCGGGTTTTAAGACAACTGTGTTTCCTGTCGCAAGTGCTGGAGCAATTTTCCAAGCAGCCATTAACAATGGAAAATTCCAAGGTGTAATTTGTCCAGCAACGCCTAATGATTCTGCCTTTCTATTTGGAAATGCGTATTCAAGCTTATCTGCCCAACCAGCGTAGTAAAAAAAATGATTGCATGCCAGTGGGATATCAACATCTCTTGATTCTCGAATTACTTTTCCAGAATCTAAAGTCTCGATAACTGCAAACTCTCTTGCTCGTTCTTGCATTAGCCTAGCAATGCGATAGATGTACTTAGCTCTTTCAGAAGGAGCCATTTTAGACCAAACATTCTTATATGCCTTTCGTGCCGCTTTTACAGCCTTGTCCACATCTTTATCATTGGCGTAAGCTATTTTTGCTAATTTTTCCTCATTGGAAGGATTTATGGTGTCGAAATATTTTCCTGAACTTGGTTTTACCCATTTTCCATCGATATATAGATCATATTTCTCTTTCAAATTAATATGACTCGTGCTTTCTGGCGCTGGAGAATAATCCCATTTCACCGCTTTCTTTTTAACTGTTTGTTTTTTTGCCATTGTTTAATCTTTTGAGAAATAATCTGCCGATTGGTACACTCCAGTTTTGGCTTTCATGATTTGCATTAGAACGTCATTAGCTAAGCTGCTTGCTCCAAACCTAAACCATTCATTAGTCAGCCAATCCTCTCCTAAAGTTTCTTTTACCATAACAAGGTTATGCAAAGCTAGTTTAGAATTAGAAATTCCACCAGCCGGTTTCATCCCTATTTGTATGCCTGTTTTTAATTTGAAATCCCGAATTGCTTCAAGCATTGTGTATGTTACTTGCATTGTCGCTGCTGGAGATATTTTTCCTGTTGAGGTTTTTATAAAATCTGCACCTGCATACATTGCGATGTCGCTTGCTCGACGAACGTTATCTAAGGTAACTAACTCGCCTGTTTCAAGAATTACTTTCAGTCTAGCCTTTCCACATGCTTCCTTAATGGATGCAATTTCATCAAAAACAAAATTATAGTCCCCGGAAAGAAATTTCCCCCTTGAAATCACCATATCAATTTCATCTGCTCCTTCAGAAACGGCAAATTTAGTATCCATGATTTTAACTTCTAACGGTGCTTGTCCACTGGGAAATGCTGTTGATACAGATGCTACCTTCACACCAGAACCTGCAATTGCCTTAGCAGCTACACCAACCATTGATGGATACACGCACACAGCTGCAACTGTTGGCAATTCAGGATAAACATCATGCAGATGCTGCGCTTTGTAACACATCTGTTTTACTTTACCAGGAGTATCTTTCCCTTCAAGAGTCGTCAAATCAATCATGTTCAATGCCATGTAAAGACCTTGCAATTTAGCTTCGTTCTTAATGCTTCTCTTCTGAAATCGAGAAACGCGTTCTTCTACACCAACTTTATCCACACAAGGTGATTGTGAGAAATCTGGAAGGGTTAAATGGCTTCTTCCTTTCTTGTTACTCATAGGTCAAATTAGTTCGTTTTTAACAAATATAGCAAGTTATAGGACAAAAAAAAGACCCAATTTGGGTCTTTTCTTACTATATCGTTTTTGTATTATAATTGTCCATCAGAATGATATACACCGTTCTTAAAGACTTTCACTTTTAAAAGAATTCCATCTGAATCATACTCATACACTTTACCATCCCACAAGCTTCCATTTCTGAAATCTCCATCTTGCCAAATTTCTGCATCTTCATTAAACACCTTGTTGTATCCATTTTTTTTGAATTCAACTCCCTGTGTTCTTATTACATTAATTTTAGGTGCCTTTTCTGCCGACTGACCGGGATCATTAACCTTTACTGGAGGATTAATTAATTCTTTCACTTCTGACTCACCAACTGAACCATCTTCGTTATAATTGATTAATTCTTTAATGTCACCATTTTCATAATAACGAGTTGCTTTGCCAGTAGCAATTCCGTTAGTTGCAGTATATTCAAATTCTAACTGACCATTTGGGTAGAAATACTGAACGAGTCCATCTTCTTTCCCAGTTTCATCATATACAGTTGAAAATTCAAGTTCCCCATTTTCATGGTAGCGTTGAAGGCTGTCTTCATACTTTCCTCTTCCCCACGTTCCTTTTTCTTTGACAACACCATTAGCATAGTACTTGATAAAAGGACCATTTGGTCGATTATTTTTATATGTTCCTTTCAATTTTCGAGTAACTCCGTCTCTTTGGTACTTGATCCAAGTACCTTCTTTGCGGTCGTTCTCATAAGATCCTTCCTCAATTTTCCCTTCTTCTGGATAACCTGCAGCAGGTCTATCTTTTCCGAAATGTATCCATTTCCCTTGTTTCCTACCTTCTGAATCTCGTTTGTTTATATCTCCTCCCTGGTCATCTCCACCGAATACCAAAGAAGTAGAGAAAATCCCTACTGTCAACAACAAAATTAGTTTTTTAAAAATCATAGTTCTAAACTTTAATACATGGAGAGTGTACAGTTCTATAACGAATGTAGTCATAGAAGGTTGCTTTTCAAAATATTTTTACATTTTTTCGGCAGACGTCTCTATTTCAACGATAAAAACTATGCTCGCATTGTATTGTTGCCTAAAAACTTATAAATCAACAAGTAGAATAGCTAAATCATAGTAGGATCCACGTTTTTGAGCATAATTCTCACTAAATCTTCCGTAGAAAAAATTTCTTTCCAACCCCAGTCTTTACGAGCAGAATCATCATTAATAGAATTAGGCCAAGTATCTGCTATTTTTTGACGAAAATCAGGCGAATAAGTAATTTTAAACTCAGGAATTTCCTTTTTAATAGAATTTGCAAGTTCTTTTGGTGTAAAACTACTTCCAGCAAGGTTATATGAAGACCGTATTTTGATATTTTTCTCATCCGACTCCATCAATTCAATGGTAGCTCGAATAGCGTCTTCCATATACATCATGGGTAATTTTGTATCTTCCTTCAAAAAACAATTAAAAGTATTTCCAAGCTTGGCTTGATAAAAAATATCCACCGCATAATCTGTAGTTCCTCCACCCGGTAAGCTGGTGTAAGAAATTAGTCCTGGATAGCGAATGCTTCTTACATCTACGCCATATTGTTCTGCGTAATATTCACACCAGCGTTCTCCTGCCAATTTAGAAATACCATACACGGTTGTTGGCTCCATAACAGTAATTTGGGGAGTATCATTTATCGGAGTTGTGGGTCCAAAAACAGCAATAGAACTAGGCCAAAAAACTTTGTTGAGGTGTTTTTCTTTAGCCAAATCTAGAATGGTAAACAATCCTTCCATATTGAGACGCCAAGCAAAAGATCGATTTTTTTCTGCCGTAGCACTTAATAAAGCCGCCAACAAATAAACTTCTTTGATTTTCTCAGAAATTATATAATTCCTAACTCGTTCTTTATCTAGAACGTCTAACTTGACATATGGCCCATCTGACAACTTATTTGGACAATCCTCTTTTAAATCTGCCGCGACAACATTTTCGTTCCCTTTCAATTTCCTCAGAGCGAGTACCAATTCAGTTCCTATTTGACCTCCAGCACCAATGACAAGTATTTTTTCCATAGATAAAATTCTATTACAAATAGAAGTAATATTTCATAGAAATCCAATTTTACTCAAATAAAAGCTTACAACTATCATTTTTTAGATGTCATTTTTAGCTTAATATTGCATTATTCTATATCTTTACTTCGATATGTGGATAGGACTAAAAGATTATTTGAATTATTTTATTAAAAGAAATCCAGAATGACGGTTTTTCTTTTAAAAACTGACTAAAATAAACACATACATTTTAAAAAATTATTTATGCCAAGATATCATACACTGGGTAAAATTCCACCAAAAAGACATACTACTTTCAAAAAAGAAGATGGTAGTTTGTATCAAGAAGAATTATTTGGAACTGCCGGTTTTGCTGGAATGTCTTCACTGATTTATCATTTATATCCCCCAACAGTCGTTTCAGAAATTAAAAAATTACAAGATGTTTCTCCTAAAATTGCTGTGGAGAAAAATATGAAAGCATTGAGCTTTAAAGGGTTTTCTTTGAAGCCAGAAAAAGACTATATTGAAAGTAGGAAGACTCTTTTTGCTAACAATGACTTGCATATAGGTTTAGCTGCACCCAAAGAGTTTTCAAAAGATTATTTCTATCGGAACTCGGATGCCGATGAAATGCTATTTATCCATATAGGATCAGGGAAATTGAGAACGATGTATGGTGATATCGACTTCAAATATGGCGATTACCTTATCATTCCGAGAGGAACAACTTACCAAATTGATTTTGACACAGAAGATAACCGCATATTGTATATAGAGTCATTTAGTCCAATAATGACACCCGATAGATATCGTAATAATTTTGGACAACTGCTTGAACATTCTCCATTCTGTGAAAGAGACTTTAGATTGCCTCAAAATCTCACAACCCATGATGAAAAAGGAGAATTCAAGATTATTTCAAAGAAACAAGGTGTTTTATGGGAATATACGCACGCCAATCACCCATTTGATGTTGTAGGTTGGGATGGATTTCATTACCCTTATGCTTTCTCAATTCACGATTTTGAACCAATAACTGGTCGTATTCACATGCCACCTCCTATCCATCAAACATGGGAAGCAGCAGGTTTTGTAGTTTGCTCTTTTGTGCCAAGAATGTATGATTATCATCCTGATTCTATTCCTTCGCCATATCACCATAGTAATATTGATTCTGAAGAATTATTATACTACGTTGATGGTGATTTTATGAGTAGAAATAACATTGATAAAGGTCAAATTACTCTTCATCCCGGAGGAATTCCTCACGGACCTCATCCAGGAGCTATTGAAAGAAGTATTGGAAAAAAAGAGACAGGTGAATTAGCAGTAATGATTGATCCTTTCAGTCCGGTAATGATTACTGAGGAGGCATTAAAATTAGAAGTTGACGACTATTACAAGTCGTGGATTACAGAATAAAAAAACGAAATTATCATGAGTAAAATAAAGAACGTAGAATACGGATTAGAAAAAATATTTGAAGGGGCACAAGATTTCTTGCCTCTTCTAGGAACCGATTATGTTGAGTTTTATGTAGGTAATGCAAAACAAGCAGCTCATTTTTATAAAACAGCCTTTGGATTTCAATCTTACGCGTATAAAGGACTGGAAACGGGATGTATAGATTATGCATCTTATGTTTTGAAACAAGACAAAATAAGAATTGTACTAACCACCCCGTTAAACTCCCAATCTCCTATTAATAAACATCTTGTAAAGCATGGCGATGGAGTTAAAGTTACTGCCTTATGGGTGGAAGACGCAAAGAAATCTTGGGAAGAAACAACAAAAAGAGGAGCCAAATCGTTTATGGAACCAACGGTTGAAAAAGATGAGCATGGTGAAGTAGTTAGAGCTGGTATTTACACTTACGGCGAAACTGTACATATGTTTGTTGAAAGAAAAAATTACAAAGGATCCTTTTTACCAGGTTATCAAGAGTGGAATTCAGACTATAATCCAGAACCAACAGGGCTTAAATTTATTGACCACATGGTCGGTAATGTGGGCTGGAACGAAATGAATACGTGGGTAAAATGGTATGAAGATATCATGGGGTTTGTTAATTTCTTGTCTTTTGACGATAAACAAATTACTACTGAATATTCAGCCTTAATGAGTAAGGTGATGAGTAATGGAAATGGTAGAATTAAATTTCCAATCAACGAACCGGCAGAAGGAAAAAAGAAATCTCAAATTGAAGAATACCTTGATTTTTACGAAGGTCCAGGAGTTCAGCATATTGCTATGGCTACCAACGATATAATATCAACTGTGGCTCAAATGAGAGCAAGGGGAATTGAGTTTTTATCGACTCCTCCAGAAGAATATTATAAAGCAGTTCCAAAAAGGTTGCAAGCACATAATCATGAGCTTGGAGAAGATATTGAAAAATTGAAATCTCTTGGAATTATGATTGATGCGGATGAGGAAGGGTATTTGTTACAAATTTTCACGAAACCTGTTGAAGATAGGCCAACCTTATTTTTTGAAATCATCCAACGAATGGGAGCTAGAGGTTTTGGAGCAGGAAATTTTAAAGCGCTTTTTGAATCGATTGAAAGAGAGCAAGAAAAAAGAGGTACATTGTAATCTATTTACATCACTAAATTTAAAAGGTCGTTCAAGTTGAATGGCCTTTTTTTATGAAAATATTTTTCCATTTGAAATTTGTCCCGAGTCAATAATCTGTGTGAACAAAGTCGATTATTCTCAAATAATAAATAAAAAACTCCCGTTTACCGAATAATAACCACAACTCACCTATTTAGCCTTTCTGGATTATAACGTACTATATACATTTGGAGAAACAAAAACAAAGAACATGGAACAACAATTAAAAAAAGAATCAAGAAGAGAAAAAATGGCTCGCCATCAAAAAGCAAAAATACTAACCGGTATTTTGATCGTTATTTTTGGTATTCTGTTTTTAATGAATAGAATTGGGGTCAATTTACCACATTGGATTTTTTCATGGAAAATAATATTTATTGCTATCGGAACAATTGCTCTTTACAAACACAATTTTAGGAATTTTGGTGGATGGATTATGATTACGATTGGGGTTGTATTTATAATCAACGATTACTCTAAAGATTTGATAGATGCGAGTCTGTTATTTCCAGCATTTATAATTCTTTTCGGCATCATGATGATTGGGAAATCACTCAATATTTTTGGAAAAAAAAAATCCAAAAAAAATTATTTTGTGAACGATCAATTTACTATAGAAGATGGTGAATATATGGAAGCCATCGCTCTTTTTGGCAATGTAAAGAAAAATGTAGTGAGTAAAAACTTTAAAGGTGGGGATTTTGATTGTGTTTTTGGTGGAATGCAGTTAAACCTTATCAAATCAGACATTCAAGGCCCTATAACCATAAACACGGATGTTGTTTTTGGTGGAATGAAGCTTTATGTACCACCAACATGGAATGTCACTACTGAAACAACAGCCATATTTGGAGGCGTTGAAGATAAACGACCAATGTTAAATGACGAAAATATTGATCCTTCAAAAACAATCACTCTTACAGGTAACTGCATCTTTGGAGGTATAGAAATTGTTAACTATTTCTAATGCAAGAACAAATTCAAGTAAATAGTATCAACCGAGCATTTCAAGCAATTATTTTAATTGCTAGCTTTTCGGTTCTGGACTTCATCATTCTTGCAGATTTATCTTTCACATTTGACTTCAGCTTGGCAGATTCAATTTCATTCTTTGTTTTTACCAGTTTATTTGCATTATTGATTTTCACTATCCAAAGAAATCATCATTCCAAAAAAGTTCTTAACTCTCAGAACATAGGAACCGTTATCCTATTTGTTATTTTGGGAACTTACTTTAATTACCTTGTTGTTAGTTATTTTGATGGTTCTTCACTTGTTTTTATCGAGTTTTTTTGGACAACAATAATTATTAAGATGCTTTTCATTCTTCTCCTTCTTTTTATTCTCCTATTCATTTTCTGGATTGATCAGCAAAAATTACAAGAAGTTCAATTTCAAAAATTTGTAATTGGGAAAGAAAAGGAAACATCTAAAATACAGCTGAATAGTTTACAACAACAATTCAAACCGCATTTCCTATTCAATAGTCTTAATTCTATAAACGCATTAACCATGCACAATCCTGAAGAGGCACGGAAAATGATACACTTGCTATCTGAATTCATGCGTGGAGCAGTAAAAAAAGATCAATCTACAATGATTCCACTAGAACAAGAGATCAACCATATCCAATTATACACAAATATTGAAAAAGTTCGTTTTGGCGATCGATTAACGGTGAATTTTAATGTTCC
>TARA_R110002072_G_scaffold273165_2_pt1 | contig 35757 bp, 47 predicted proteins | sample TARA_R110002072 | Tara Oceans TARA_R110002072 (sample SAMEA4397118) | marine metagenome | biome: Polar Biome; feature: [SRF] surface water layer (ENVO:00010504); material: water (ENVO:00002006), including particulate matter (ENVO:01000060) such as... | depth 5 m
TGAACGTGCGCCATTATTTTCATTCATTAATACTTACGAGCAACTGGCTTCATTTTCTTTTTTTTCTTTTTAACTAATTTTGAATAAGTTTTTGTTTTTAAACTTTTTTGCGTCATTGCTTTTTGTTTGTATTTTTTTTTCATTTTATTTTTTCCTAACTGCAACGACATTTCCATTTTTTTAATGCAAGGTTAATCCTTGAATTTGGGTCGTTTGCTGTTTTTTGAGATGTTAATCTTTTTTTCATTCCACACATTCTAGCACAAAAACTTTTTTTTCGGGATTTACGTTTTCCAGTTGGTTTACTTTCAGTAACAGGAGGTTTTAGTGTTCCACCTGTTTGTCTTTTATAACTTGCCCTACCTTTTGCGTTTAAACCTCCAGTTTTTGATTTACCAGATTTTTTTTGCCATGCCGCAGTATATGATTTTTTTTTTGCAGCAGCCATTATTCAGCACCTTGATTTGGTTTTTCTTGCCCTATTTTCTGAGCATCTAATCTTAATTTTTCTTCATCTGTAACCATACCACGTTCTGTCTTCATATTATCTAAAGTTTGTTTGGTTGTATCTAATTCAGATTGACGTTGCGCTGCTTGTGATTGCATTTGCATAGTCTGGTCAATGTATTCAACAAATTTTTCTGAACCAACTATAGGTGCGTTTTCTACAAGTGTTCTAATATCAACAAGTTGCGGATTAATTGAACCAATTAAATTTGCCATTGAAACCATGCGGTTGAAATTGTCTTCTTTCTGAGTAATGTTGCTCTCCCCCTCATCTAATTCAACGTATAGTGAGGGGTTTCGTACATCGTTAAAGACTTGTGCGCCAACACTGAGATTCATTATTGTTTCATTAAACTTCCCTTCTTCTTTAACTCGTATTACTCTATCCATTTCAGAATAGACATAATTAAAATTATCTACAAAATCTTTTGCTAAAATTTTTCTTAATCTGCTTAAATTTTTAAAATATGGATTTATTGCAGCTGCGGCACGTTGTACTTTTTGTTCAAATAAAACTCCAGACTCACCACTTCGTGCTGTTTCACCTTTCATCGCTTCAGATACCAACGATACTCGTTGAGCAAAAGCGACACTGTTTTCCGCATTTAACATAATATCTGGTGGTAAAGATGAAGGAGAAAGCCTTTGTGGCACTATGGAAGGGTTGTTTAGCTCATAAACCATATTGGGTTGATTGCCTTTCTCCTTCAAAGCCTTGATAGTTTCTTTTTCTCGTTTATCTATAAAAACACCACCTGATAATATTTGAGTTACATAATCTCTTACTTGTGACTTTGATTTATTTACATCGTCTTGAATATCAAGTAAATGGTCGACTAATGATGTTTGTTCATTTATCTGGACATTATAGCTATAACTCCATACAGGAAAACAATCAAAATTTGAAGTTGGTTGTTTGGCATCTTCGTCTTTGACGATTAAATTTTTAAAATAAGGGATGATAGTTGTTGTGTGTATTTGGTCTTTATTAAACTCTCTAACTATCATTAAACTAGGGTTTTCTTTTTCAAGTTTTTTAAACTCTTTTCTTGGCATTACCATATAATCATTGCCATCAAATACATTGACCATTTTCATTACAACTCGCTCTTGCATCTCAAGAACTCTGTATCGGTCATTTATCTTGTCATAATTTTCGAGGTTAGAAGAATAAGTCTTATCTGTCATTCTACGAATAGTTTCAGATAATGATTGATACCACGCCTTTGACCTTTCTACTTTCATGTCATATGGGTCAATATTGTATTGTTCGCTTATAACATCTAACGACTCCCAGCCTTCTTTAACCAACCATCTACAATGCTTTAATTCGTAATCGTTTGCTCTTGTCTCTGGGTCTATGTATACACGAAAATTATTTAATACTTCATATTCAAAATCAAGATAACCTTCTTCATTAACGACCCAGCTGCGTTGTATCCATCCGCCTAATTTAGTTGACAAAGCATCTATAAACGCTATTTGTAATTTATCTTCTAAATCTTGTTCGTCAATTATAGCGTTCCATCTTCCTTGAAGTATATCTGTTACTTCTACAGATTCAATTGTTGTTGGTTTGAATTTTGCTGTCTTGCGATTTAATTGTTCATTACCAACAAGCGTGCTGATTATCGGTGTGATGATATTGTATTTAAGTAATGGTTTTTTATATTTAGTTGCATTTGCTCTTTCATCGGATGTAAACGTATCTCCATTAACGTACCGAACAGCTTTCTCAGAGTCTTTTCTTGCAATCTCAAACGAGTCTCTACTGTATTTCCATGACTTTAAAACTTTGTCTGCTTGTTTGGATAGAACTCCTGCCGCATACTGCGAACCAGAGGGTGTATCATTTTTATATGCGTCTTTAGCCATTATGCGGTTTTCCAGTTGGTGCTGCCATCCGAATTGGTTTTCCCTATTCGATAACGCCACCCTTTTTTACGATTTTCATAAATAGCAAGGCTTGGCAAAACTTTTAATGCTCCATAGCGCAACGCATCGTAATGATGGTCGTCAGCTTTGGTGTCAATGTCTTCGGGGTCATTTTCTGCCGATGGTAAATTAGGAAATGTTTCTATACATTGTAAACAGTTTTCTGTAAACCGAATACGAGGGAAACCCTCATCAGGGTGTTCTAATCCTTCATAAACTATCTTAGCACCAGCCTTACGGTCATTGTTTCCTCTAGACAAAAAGATACTGTCATCGCTGTAAAAATCTGCTGGCGAATAAAGCATTCCTTCTTTTTCTGAATGTTTTGTCCAATAAGCAGGGTCTGCAATATCATCATCAAAATCGGTAGGTTTTAGTTTATAAGTTTCCCATGTGTATTCATTGACCTTCTGTGCTTGCTTAGACGCAGAAAGTCCAGTCTCAGTTATTTCGTCAAATATTACCATATTTTGGTCACGGTCAACTGCTGCAAATAGACACACAAACGGTGCTTTTGTTCCATAGTCATAGAACCGATACAGAGAATGAGTATTCTTTTTAAAATGTACACCGTATTGAAAATTTGCATTTGGTATTACATGGTTCATTGGATTCCAATTGTCAAAATATGTACCAGCAAATACATCCCACCTGCCTTCTAACCACATTGCCTTTAACACAGGATTTAAGTTTTTTAACTTCCTAACATAATTTGGGTCATTTTTTAAAAGGGTTGGGTTGTCAAATACCGTAGCTGGTATAAAATGATAGCTAATTCCTTCTTCGTCAATAAAAGGCTTTCCTGTTTTTTGATTTTGAAAATGCACATCAAACTCTTCATTGTATCTTGGTTTACCAGCAGTAATGGGTGGGCAACGGTCAATGAACTTACGTTTAAGCCATATATGACCAATATTCCCAGGATTTGAGGTCAAACATATCTGCGGCTGCAACAACTGATTATCGGTACGAGCTGATGTAGACAATTCTTCTATCCAGTCTTCTGGAAATTGATTTGCTTCATCTACGCCAATAAAATTATAGTTACCCCCAATGTAGTTATCCAACGCTCGCCTATCTTGACAGTGTACTAAATATATCTTTGCCCCAGAAGGAAACACATAGCATTTGTTTCTTTCTTGCCACCTAGCACCATAGAGCTTGTACAACTTATCGCATTCTGGTTTTAAATTCCTTTCTAACTGCGGAAATGTTCTACGCATTAAAATACCAATGTAATCTGGAAAATCAATCGATACAGCGTCTACAACTGTTTTAACGGACTTACCTTCGGCTTTTAATTGTTTTACTTGTTCTGGGTCTATCTTGCGCCTTAGACGTTCATAATGGTAAGACCTTGGTATTAACGCTGCTTTCCATGCCAGCATTAATGATTTACCACCGCCTCTAGCTCCACCGTAAAATATCCAATCCGAAGTTGATTTTAAAAATTCAGTTTGTTTACCACCGTGTGGTCGAAATTTATATTTAGAAGTCACGGTCTCTATTCTTATCTGATTCTTGTATATATGCCCTGCTCGTACTCTTTACAGTGCTATTGGTGTTTTGGTCTGCTTGCTCCCATGAACGTACAGCTGCTTTCCAATCTTTCATTTTGTTCTTTCCAATCATCCAACCCTTTGATTGATAAAAAGCTATAAACTTTTTAGCACTAATAGAATTACTTCTTTCTTTGCAATATACAGCCACTTCATCTTCACTTGGAATTTTAAACACCTTTCTTTTATTTTCTTTAGAACTATTCTTTAAGACTTTATCTTTATCTTTATCTTTAGCCCCTTCCATTTTTTTGGAAGCCCCTAGCATGACCCTAGGATGACCCTTACTAGGGTCATCGATGGGTCTAAACAAATAACTGTACTTTTCTATACGTTCATAGACGGACTTATGGACTCTATTACCTAAATTCAATTCATCAGGATGTGACACTTTATACTGAAATTTTATAAACTTTGGTATAAACCACTTGCCATTCTCCAAATATTCAATTCTACTAGAAAATATTTCCATTAATTCAGTTTCATCCAATTCCTCACCTACAAAAATACTCATAATATCTATGTCTGGCTCAAAAAAACCAGCATGGTCACATTGACTTATTATATACCACCATGAACTCTTATACTTAGGCGATAAACTACGAAACCATTTCTTCTTCCATATGTCTGTATCAAAATATCTCTTTGCCATTTCCTAACCTCTCTCTTTGTTTGTATGTATTACTATCTAACTTTATACGCTCAATCAACTCTTGCCTTGTGTCTGCCTCTGCTATTGTAATATAACGACCAGACTTAGTTCTCTTCTGTGCGTAAAACTTCGGCTCTCTCTTCTTTTCCATTACTATTTAACCATCCCATTACATCCTCTAATTTATACCTGATTAACTTACCACCACTATCCGTGTTATTTATAGCAGTAGGTATAGGATTATCCTGATTACGCCACTTGTATATACACTGTCGTGACACACCAAGAACATCACATAATTCACTTGTCTTTAATAACTTCATTATTAACCTTTCTTAATGTCCTTATGTGCAAAACCTGCACCCAATGGACTGTTATGTACCTCTAAATCCCAATCTGGCTCTGGTGGCTCTAAATCCGCACCACAATCTGTACACACTAAGCCCTCTGAAGCATTTGTATCTTTCTCCTCTGGTTGATATTCAGTATTGATATGCTCGCAAAAATTATCCTCTTCGATAGACTCTATGTTTAATGTCATTTGTACCTCTCTTTTTTATTGTGCCAAAATGCACCTGTTTCATTATTTCTTATTCTTCTCTTTGTGTCTCGTTCATCTTTAGCAATCAAGGCTACAGCACATAAAACAAACATCATAGCTGCACCAAAAACAAAGCCTGTAATAAATTTTAACATACCCTATTTTACATTACATCCGTAACATTTGTCAACCTGTTTATTTTACCTAAAATATAACAATGGGTACTATAAATATAACGAGGGTGTCCCCCCCATTGGCTGGGTGGGGTCATCATACCTTATTTTTTTATTCATGCACCACAGACCACATCATCAATTGCCCTGATTCCATGCCATACTGACTGAGAGCAGCCATATAATATGGTCAGGGACTATCCACCGAGGAGAAACCACATAACATATTCCTTAAAATGTTATATAAAATGACCCATCCATGACCCTAGCATGACCCATACATGACCCTAGCTAGACCCTAGCATGACCCTTAATATCAAGGGCAGCGAGCAGTAACTATATAAACTTATCCCATCCCTAATAACCTACCCTGTAATCTGGTGGCTTAATCTCTCTCTATATATATGTAAGATAGGTTGATATGGTTCTGGATACCCTGAGTCATGTATAAGGTTTATCCTCTATTAATAGTATATATAACATTTTATATATAAAAAGCTATTGACAACAGTTGTAACTTGTGTAGATTAAGGGGTACTCAATAAGGGGTACGCAAACAAACATGGAGAAATAGAAATGGAATTTAAGACAAAGCAAGACTATGAGAGATACACTGAAAAACTGACCAAACTCAGTCAAAAAATAAGGAAGTTTAACCTTCATAACCAATACCGTTTTACTGATGAATTAGGGAATAATGTTGTTCTGGTCTCTGATGCAAACGATGGTGCTGATTATGGCATACAAGATGGTCAGTTTTATCCAATAAACCTGATACTTCATATTAATAATTTATTGAAGGCAGAAAGGAAAGCCTTACCACATAATCATTCTGATTACGAGTCGCTGACATATCATGTCGGTCATGTTTGCTCAAGGGATTATCGGTTTATCCACCGAATAGATGCTTTACCTGATGAAGATGTTACACTTGATGAAGTTATCAATACATCACCAACACTAGCAAAAGGATTATAACAGGTTAACTGATGATGGGCTGAATGCCCGAAACTCTCACTTCGGTGAGAGTCTTAACCAAACATGGAGTTTAAAATGAATAAAACAAAATACAATCAAATATGCAGCAGAATCAATGACAGGATTCTGGGTTTCCTAAAGGATGGAATAGTCCCTTGGCAAAAGCCATGGAAAGGTGGCAAGTTCAATGCGCCTCGTTCAGTATCCAGTGGCAAGCTGTACAGGGGTACAAACCTTAGCTTATTAGGCTGTGCAGGGTATGAATCACCTTGGTGGCTTACCTTCGGTCAGGCTAAGAAATTAGGTGGTCAGGTTATCAAGGGTCAGAAGTCATTCCCAGTCAGCTATTGGAAGTTTTATCCAAAAGAGGATTGTACTGGTTTTTATGGTACAACTGGTGGCTGTTCTGGTAGCAGTTGTGGTAAGTGCAGAGGTACTGGTCAGTATCAGCCATTACCATCCCTGTTCTCATTCAATGTCTTCAATGCGAACCAATGTGAGGGTCTTCCAGAGAAGTATTATCCAGTCATCGAAAATGATGAGGATGCCAGAGATTTTACTCCTGTTGAGGCTTGTGAAGAGATAGTTGCTAACTACCCATCTAAGCCAGATGTCTACCATGACCAGACTGACTCATGCCATTACTCTCCTGCCAAGGACGAAGTACACATGGTCAAACCTGAGAAGTTCGTATCTGACGAAGAATACTATTCAACATTCTTCCATGAGTTAGTTCACTCTACTGGTCATAAGAAGAGATTAGCCAGAGAGGGAGTTACTGGTCTGAATTTCTTCGGTAGCCATGAGTACAGCAAGGAAGAGTTGGTTGCTGAACTGGGGTCTACTTACCTCTGTGCCATTGCAGGGATTGACAGAAGTTCGGTCATCCAGAACAGCGCAAGTTACATATCTGGATGGAAGTCTAAATTGACCGATAACGTGGATTGGATTGTCTGGGCAGGGTCAAGGTCGGCTAAAGCCTGTGACCACATTCTAGGCACAGAATTTACAGCCAAATAGGGTAGTATGGTACTGGGGCAGTTCGACTCTGCCCCTACCCTCTGTGACAATTAAGTCACTATTAACGCATGGAGTTTTAAATGAAACAAGTAATCAGAACAATCGTAAAACTTGCTTTAAAAATAACAGTTACAGACCAATACAACAATCAGCAATCTAAGGTAGTGCTGAAAGCTATTTTTGGTGCTTTAAGACCTTGGTGGCTATCTGCTTATGATAGTTGTTTGAACGGAGATACTTTTAACGTCCCTGAACTACACCTACATGAAAGTGGAAATCCATATAGGGGATTTAAAGACCATCACCATGATATACTGAACACATTTTGCCAAGTAATTGCAGAAGAGTTTGGATATGTGAATAGCGACGAAGAATGGAATAATGAACCAGATGATTCAGATGCAGATGCACAATGGTTAGATAATGCCTATGGAACAAACTATTAAATAATATATATATAATAAGCGCAGTATGGTACTGGGTAGGTTCGATTCCTACCCTGCGCTCTGTAGCATGGTGCTGCTAATTAAAAATAACATGGAGTCAAAAATGCAAAAGTATTATTTCAAAATCAACGCTGAAGAATTTCTTATTAGGTTACATATTTCTACAGGTAAGTATGAAATATATAATTCTCAATTTGAACTGGTTGAAGAAGACCATACGTTGTTTCAGGTCACTTCAAATAACGCTTATAATTATTGTGCAAGTATATCTGAAGTTTTCATTGCAGAGCAGTACCCTGCATAAATCAGTTCTTGCATATTAAAGTAAACAACTGTAAACTAAGTAACCTTAAACATGGAGAACATAATGAAAAACCTAAAAATAAATGCTAGTAACTCTTACAGCGCATCTGGTTGGATTGCATTGGACTTAGATGATGAAACTGTTGCAGAGGTATATGGCAGTGACCTAGAATCTCAGAAGTTAGCAACCCTGTTGTCCCTTGCACCAGAGATGTATGAATTGTTGCAAGCTATTCATGCAGAGGCTCGTCCTGAAATCAGTCGAGTTAATGAAGCAGCAGGAGAGACAATCTTTAACCCAGTCGCCACTGAAACAATTGACATGGCTAAAGATATTTTTCGTAAAGTAGGGTTTGTCGATTTCTGGAATAATTATGACAAGCAAATAATTGGTGATTCTGAAGAAGGTGATGGATTCACTACTATCATTGACCCAGACGTTTATGAAGGAGGTAAGTAATGAAATTAAATAAAAAAGATTTATCATTAATCAAAAAAGCCTTAAGAATATGCGTAGTGAAATTCAATCATAAAGGTCAAAAAACTTATGATATTGATTCAAGAATTTTAGCTAATCAATTCGAAAAGGTACTTGAAAAAACAAGACAGATAGATACAGGGGGTAAGTAATGACTATATATAAAATAAAAAAACTAACTAAAGAAACTGCACCTTATTTCTTTGACAGAGATACAATGAGATTCTTTGGTCAGACGTTAAAAGATTTCAGAGTTAAAAAGCAATCTGATGGTCGCTACAGGGTATCCGCATCAAGCGGTGACAACTGGGATGGCAACCATGAGACAGTACGCTTTTTTAATCCTGAAAATAATGAACTCGAAATATCATAACATGGAGAATACAATGACTATAGATATAAATAAAACACTACGAACTTCTGACCTGTATCCAAGTATGGGTCAGTATGATGCTGTTGGCATTGCCGAAGGATGGATAGAGTCTGACTCACAAGAAGAAGTCTTGGTGGCATGGCAGATACTGGTTGATACTGGTCTGGCGTGGACGTTACAAGGTTCTTTTGGTAGGGCAGCACATAACCTATTAGAGCAGGGATTAATACAGGAAGGCGACAAGAGTGCCTACACCAAATCACGATTTGAAAAGGAGGTCTAAAGATGAATAGCAAATGGCAAAACTTGATATATGCAGCACTTGAGAGTTTAATCTTTACCTGCATGGGTGCAATAACTCTTTTATTTATTTATGCAATTGCAAAAGAATTATTTGCATAGTGAATAAGGAGCAAATTTACTCCATGAAAGCCGTTTGGGGCGTTTACCCTACCTTGGTTGGGACTCCGCAAAGTTTCGCCCCTTACGGCAAAATTAAAAGGATTATAAAATGAATTTATATTTAGTAGCGAAAGATGGGGATTGTTCATATGGTGCATTAGGTAATTCCAATGATGCAATCCTGATTGAGAAAAAGCATTATGATTTAGTTAAAAGGTATTTGCATTCACAGCTTAGTTTTGAAATGGGCGTATCTATATCTGATACAGAAGGCAAACTTTGCAGTCAAGATGTAATTAATAAATACTGGGATTTATTAGATGAATTATCAGAAGCTAATATATTTAAGCATAAATATCATTGCAGAACATACTGGACTTTAGTTTCAGAAAATGGATTAGAAGACCATCAGCCAGTATCAATTAATGATAAACTTGTGGAGTTTAATCAATGACTGTTCATCCAGTTAAAGACATGAACCAGATTGCAAATATGATTCGCATACTGGAGCAAAAAGGAAACAGGCGTGACCCATTGCTCTTGAAGTTTGGACTAAACACAGGACTGCGAATTAATGACATTCTACGAATGAAGGTTAAGTATCTATTTAATCCAGATGGCAAATTAAAAGAATATTTAGATTTATTTGAAAGCAAAACCATCAAGGTAAGAAATAGAAAACTAAAAGAGATTAAACTTAACAGCGTAATACGTCCTGAACTTGAATCTTATGTTAAGTTCTATGAGCTTGAGCCAGATGATTGGATTTTCTTTTCATTAAAGAACCCTGCTAACCCATTGGATAGAATCAGGGCTTACACATTGCTCAGAGATGCTGCAAATAAATCAGGGGTCACCAAGTTTGGTACGCACAGCATGAGAAAAACTTTTGCATATAATATATATAATAAAACAAAAGACCTAGCATTAGTAATGCGGATGTTAAATCACGCTGACCCAGAACATACTTTGAGGTACATAGGAATTGTGCAGCATACTCTTGATGAAGCCTATGAAGAATTTTCAATTGATGCGTAAACTTTGTAAGTTCTATTATGGATAAAGATAAAGCAGATAAAATAAAACAGAAAGTAAACTACTCCAAGAATGAGAGTGAAATTAACTTTGTAAAAGAGCAAGGTAAATCCATTGGTCTGGCTGTAGATAATATGAAACCGATGGAGTTAAACGAACCAGTGTTTGATGGTGAACCATTGCTTGCTAAAAAGAACGGCAAATACAGAATTGATGAAAAGCATTTTGCGTTAATGTTTTTAGAAGCGTTTCAAAATGAAGATAAAATTACTGGTGAGCTTGTACCCTTATACAGCAGAGTTGAACAGATGGTAGGCATACCTGCAAGTACACTTCGAGGTTGGTGGGCAAGGCGTGAAGACATCATGTCCCAGAGAGCCACTACGCTGCAACAGGGTTTAAATTATATATCTACAGCTATGATGGTTGAGATGATGCGTATGACTCAAGCGATGGCAAACATAGACTACGCTGAGATGGTGAGTAATAAACCTCAAGATATGCATAACTTTATATCACTGTTTAATACTTTGATAAATAAATTTAGATTAATGAACAACCAAAGCACGACTAATGTACAGCATCAGCATGAGGTTGAATTAGTTATACCTGATTAAAACTTGCAACCAGTCGTAAACTGTTGTAATTTAAGCATAACAGAACATGGAGATATTATGACCTACCGAAAAGCACCAAAAAATTATGATGAATGGCTGTTGGACAGACAGCAGAACCCAAGCATCGGGGCATCTCAATCAGCAGCGGTCTTAGGTTTACATCCTTGGATGACAGCAGTTGAGTTGTGGGATGAACTGGTCAATGGATTTCAACCAAAAGAAGATAACCTAGCAATGTATTTAGGTCGTGAGATGGAATCAATACTCAGAGATTTGTTTTATAGAGAGACTGGTATGAAAGTAAAGCAAGATAATAAAATCCGCATTGATGAAGAGTATGATTTTTTGACAACCAATTTAGATGGTATGGTTGTTGGTGAAAAGATACCAGTAGAATTTAAAACGACAGCTAAGAAATGGGATGGAGAAATACCAGACCATTATTTTGTGCAGTTGCAACACCAGATGATGATAACAAATTCACCAAGTATATATTTTGCAAGTCTATCTATGGGATATGACAAGCAAATGATTATCGAAAAATATAATCGTGATGATGAATTTATAAATAAATTGCGTAAATCATTGGTCGATTTTTGGAATATTAATGTACAGGGTAAGGTTGCACCAGAATGTCAAACTATTAACGATGCTAATACATTGTATGCAAATGTATCCGAAGAGGATATAGTGCAAGCAGATAAAGACATTTACGACATAGTCTTGAAATTAAGTTCTCATAATAGACGAAAAAGCGAATCTGACCGAGAGATAAAACATTGTAAATTGCAGCTAATGACTTTACTTGAGAACAAGCAGGTCATTGAATATAATGGTAGCGAATTGGTCACATGGAAACCTACAAAAGACAGAGTATTATTTGACAAAGCAAAATTCAAGAATGAAAACCCTGATATGTATGATAAATATTTATTATCTAAAAAGGGAAGTAGAAGATTTGTACTTAAAAAGGAGTTATAATGACTGAAATAAAGAAAGCAAAAGAAAGGTCTGTCGCTTTGACACCTAAACAAACGAGTCTTAAAGAGACTATTAAAGGCGAAGAGTTTCATACACAAATATCAAACGCTTTACCAGAGGGTAATATGTCTACAAAAAGATATATATCTGCTTGTTTAACGGCATTAGCTGTGCAACCAAAGTTGATGCAATGTAAGCCATCATCTGTATTGAAGGCTATGATGGAATCAGCACGATATGGGCTTGAGCCTAACAGCCCATTAAGCGAGGCTGCTTTAGTTCCTTATGGCAAAGATTGTACTTTTCTTATCGAGTATCGAGGTATGATGAAACTTGCGTGGAATACTGGGCTTATAAAATCATTAGATTATGACAAGGTCTGCGAAGGGGACGAATTTGATTATACAAAAGGCAGTAAGGGGTTGTCTTTTCATCACAGACCCAGTTTATCTGCGAGTCGTGGCGAAGGGACAATCTATTACGCCTATGCTGAATTAAAGCATGGCGGTACAGCTTTTCAAGTTATGACCAGAGATGATATTGTTGCTCATGCTAGGCAGTTCAGCAGAGGTTATTCATCTAAGTCTAGCCCTTGGCAGACAGATTTTGATGCGATGGCATATAAAACTGTTATTAGACAGCTTTGTGACAAGAAGCTGCCAAAGTCTACGACTGAGCAAGGCGTTTTAATGAGAGAGGCAGCGCACATAGATGATTTTGTCGAAGACCAAGAGCCAAGGCATATTTTGATGCAGGAAAAAGAACTGGAAGTGGTAGAAATTAAAGAAAATCCAGAAGATGTAAACAGTACACCTGCACCAATGTTTAGCGAAAATGAAGACCCTGCTGTATTGTATCCGCAGGAAATTGAAGATTAGCACTGTATGTTACGCAACCACAACTACAATCCTTCTTGCGTAATCCCAATTAGCAGTGCTAGAAGGGCAGGGGACTCCATGCTCCTGCCCTTCATATATAGGAGTTTATGATGGTCAAAGTAACAACTGAAATGGTAGAGTATTGGGTGGGCGAGAATAACTATAAAGAATCAATAAAAATAATTCGTGAGATTGCAAATAGTTATCGAGACAATAGACCTTGGACACCTGATATATTAAATAATGACATTAAACAAACGTGGAATGAAAAAAAGAGGAAATAAAATGGCTGACGAAACTGTATATATAAATAAATGTTCTATTAAAGAAAAGAAATTCGATAATGGTGGCAGCGTTCTTAACATGGCGGTTCATGTAGATGAGCTTAATATCCATCAAAATAAAGATGGCTGGGTCAATTTAACAATCTGCGAGCGCAGAGAGGTTAGCGACAAAGGTCATACACATTACGCTAAATTAAATACTTATGTACCTAAAGCAGATACAACAGAGACAACAGAAACAACAGAAACAACTGCAACTGATGACGATTTACCTTTTTAAATGGGTGTAAAAAAAACATCATCAGCTAGGTGTCATTATATGTCTGGAAAGGACAGAATTGTTTATTACACTGATTTGTTAGATAAGAAGAAAATAAGAAAAAATGGTGCTGCACACAAAAGGCTTTTAAAATTACAACAGAATCAATTGGATAAATTTAGAAAAGTAATTTCATACAATGACAGATTTTGACACATCTTTAAAGGCTGGACAACTTGTAGAAAATTTATTTTTAACAAGATTAAAAAATAAATACCCTAAATCAGTTTTAATCGTAGGCAGTTTTAAAGATTTCGACATATATGTTCCAGAAATAGATATTAAATATGAAGTTAAAAGCGACATAAAATCCAATCATACAGGTAATTATTTAATAGAAGTAGAGCATTATGGTAAGCCAAGTGCTTTGCTTACAACAAAAGCTGATTATTGGATATTCTACGATGAGAATGATTGGGTTTGTACAAAACCAAGTAAGATAAAAGATTTAATATTATTGAGAGGATACAGGCAGGTTAAAACTACTGGTAGCGGAGATACGCATCATAAATTATGTTATTTAATTAAAAAAGAACATATTAAAACAATATCAAAAATATTTCCATGTAGCGATTGGGAAAAAATTAATAAAGAATTTTAATGAAATTATTAATTGCTATTAATGACAGTAAGCCAAAACCTCAACAAAGACATCGACATACAAGAGCAGGTTTTACATACGACCCTTCAAGTCAGCACAAGAAAGACTTTATCGCTCAAATAGGGTCAAAAGCTCCTAAACAGCCCCTTAAAGGAGTTATCTCATTAAAGGTGACCTTCGCTATGCCTTTTGTTAAGAAACATTATAGAACTGGTAGGTTTTCTGGTGAACTAAAACCAAATCCGCCATATGAATATATAATAAAACCTGACATTGATAATCTGTTAAAGTTTATTATGGATGCAGGCAACAAAATATTATGGGTAGACGATTCACAAATCTGGAAAGTAGAAATGGAAAAGGTCTATTCAGAAATTCCATCAACCACAATAGAGATAGAGGAAAAATAAAATGAAAAAAGCTATAACTTTTTACTACGATGAAGAAAGTGGAGAACTTGCTAAAACAACAATACATGATGATTTTAAGATAGTGGATTCTTTAATGAAGGCGGATGTACTTCAGGATTGTTTAGGGACGATAGAAAATTTATACAATAATTCCAATAATCAATATTGGGAAAAAGACCTTCCTAAAATAATTGTAGAGAATAATGAGTAATTTTAATATTGTAGAAAGCCCAATTGTTGAGAAGGAAAACTTTAAGATTAACAACCCAAAAATAATTGATAGAATTAACAAGGATTTAAAATTGGGTAATCCATTTCATTATTTATTTACAGGTGCTACTGGTGTTGGTAAAACTTTTCTTGGAACAGCAATTGTAATACGTTGTCAAGAACAATGGGAAATGGTGTCTTGCATGAAGCATTACCGAGAACATATTGGTTACATGGCATCTGATTATACAGATAAAATGGATGCGGACAGAAAGAACGATAATAAATTTAGCACTAAATGTTTAATGCTGGACGACCTTGGAGATGAGAAGCCAAACACTCCTGCATCCCATGATTATTTTAGTGGTCTATTAGAGAAGAGGCATTTATATATAAAAAGAAATCCATTAAGCAGAACAATCATTACTACCAATTTGCACAGTCAGGAAATAATTGAAATATACGGCTCAAGAGTTTATGATAGATTATGCGAGCATTATACTATATGTAAATTCAAAGACCATTCCTTTAGAAAAGAAGACCTTGAAATTATAGAAGGTTAAACCCTAACTCCATTTATTACACAATTTGTAGAATCTTCGAGGAGAGATTTTACTTGACTTTCTCATTTATTATCCGTAAACTGTGTAAACAGCAATCATGGAGATTACAATGAAAAAACAAAAATGCAATGGTAAACTTGCCGTTGTTAAAACAGAAAAAGGATATTCACATATGCAAACGATTTGGAGTGGTGGTAGTCATAGTGGCAACGTCACTTACACATCCTACAAGTGTGAGCATGGGCATGAATATGAGACCACTGGAAGAGATAAATCTTGTAGTAGTTATAATAAATAAAACAAACAACATGGAGAATACAATGAAAAAACAAAAGACAACTAAATGTTGGACACTTATCGATTTTGATAATCGCATAGAATGTGATAACCAAACAAGCAAACTGTATGATTACCACTATGCTAAAGGAATAACAGTACAAAAGAATATTCCAATATGCGATGATTGTGTAGAAAAAATAGATACCGATAAACATCTAAGTTGGAAAGAAAAAAGTTACGAAGGTAACATTGGTATTTTACCACATTAAATAATACAGGCAGCATAACAAAAAAAGGGGCGACCATCAGGCTGCCCCTTTTTTTTTCCGAAGACGTAAGAACGAGCCTTACAAACTCTTTATTAATTTTTTATCAGCTTCGGTTACTTCACCAAACACTTCTGGAAATTTTCGTTTCTCTTCATACAGTTTTATTATTCCTTGTCTATATAAAATTTGTGGGTTTCTGGCTTTACTTGCATTAACTTTTTTATTATTTGCTTTATCCATCAAATATGTTTTCATTGATGGAGATGTATTTGGGTCTTTTGCTTTTTTCATTAGGTCATCATATTCTTTTAAAAGTCTTGTTTCTTCAGCTCTATAATTATTTTTTATTCTATTCATTGTGTTAATTTGAATGTCTAAACCATTTATGCCGCTTCTACTACAACCAATAATTATTTGCCTCATCATTTCTAAATCATTTTGTCCTAAAGCAATTTCCATTAAATCACCAGCTTTTCTTGCTGTCATTCCTCGACTACTTGGTACAGCTATATCAGATAAATTCCATTCTTTTGTTTTATCTAACATTGATTGAGTTGAAAATGGTAATGGAGTTTTCATTATTGTTTTTGTTAAACCGTAAACAAATTCTACTCCCTTTTTATCTTTTAAATCATAATTGTCAAAACCACTTGGAGATTTACCAGTAAATATTTGAGATATTGTTTGCACAATTGGAGCTGTCTTACTACCTAATTTTTTTAAAGCAGCTTGTGGAAAATTGAATCCTGTATCATCATAAATTAATTCTGGAAATTCTCTAAACTGTTTTCCCCATCGTAAATATCTTTCGCTACCATCTCTATATCGCCCCATAAACAATCTTGTTTGACTGCCTATGGTATTCCCAAACATTGTATAATCCCAAAATCCCCAATCTTCTTTATCTGGATAATATTCTGGATACTCTTCCATGTCTTTTTTACGATTAAGAATATTAAGAATATTAATCCCAGCTCCAAAATAAATCATTGCATTTAACCAAAAACGCCTACCCATTTTTTTTCTTAATTTTTTTCCTTCTGGAGTTTTTAACGCACTACCAAGACCAGTTGGAGCAAGAGCTTGTCTCATTGTAGACACTGTCCAATCAGGAGACAACAAAAACCATGACATAAATTGAATTGTTTGTGGATTAACCATTAAAACATCCCAATTTTGACCACCAAACGTATCATTAACTAATTGAGCAACTTCATATTTATATGTGTCAATATCATTACCCTTATACCTTGAAACAAGAGATTCATATGCATATAATTTGAAATGGTCATGTAAATAATCCCACAAGGCAAAATTCCATCTTTCATAAAAACTATTAATAAGTTTAGTTGCCTGTCCTGCAATTGGTGTATCTCTGAATTTTGATTCAAGTGTTTTTAAAGCTGAAGATATTTGTTGTACAGGTATATCGGCAGAAGCACCCATTTGACCACCATGTCTTATATAATCTATTGCCATATCTTGATTTTTAAACACATCTGATTCCATTTTAATAAAACCCTTCCAAGGGGTTTTTAACATAACGCCTAACATTTTTGGTAAATCACGATAATTAACTATAGGCATGGCAGTCTCTGATAATGCAACATTGTGGAATAAAGAAACGGCTAACTGCAATTGTTTTAAAGCTCCATTTAAGGCTTCATAAGATGATTGTATTTGACCTGCTGCTCCTTCAAATTCTATTCTGTTACCCAATACAACCTTTAAAGGCTCAACAATGTCTGGATGAACTTTATAATATGCTTTAGTAAAAGGATTTTTCATTGCTGGGTGATGTATTTCTAACCATCCATCTGGAGCGTGTTGTTGTGTGGCTATTAATGCATTTCCATTTACATTTAATTTTCTTATATCGACAACAAATTGTTTATTTGCTAAAGAATTATTTGCTATACTTGAATATATATTAAATATATCATTTATATCTGTATACTTTGGCTTTAAATCGTAATCCTCTATACCTTCCATAAGCGTTTCAATATAACGCTTCTCAGTAAATTTATTATGAGTCGTAAACCATTGAACTACATCTGATTTTTTATTAGATGGCACATCCCATATATGAGTTACATAATCCTTTATTGCTTTATTTGATAATTCTTGATTTCCTTCTGATATTCTTTTCCATAATTCTTTATAACGCTGCCTAAAAGATTCTACTACTGGTTGTAAATTTTGTACTAACTTTTTATCCTGCATTAACTTTTCAAGGTCAGGACGATTTAATTTTTTAGGTATACTTGTAGAGCCTTCTAATAAAAAAGGAATTAATTCTCTTTGTTTTAAAGTAGTTATTTGTTTGATTTCATTTAAAAATTCATTTGTTCTATATGCTCTTTCTGAAATATCAACTCTACGATTAAATATAAATCTGGGAACTTTTTCTTTTTCAGATTGTGTCCCTTCATTAATAATTTCTGCACGCTTTTGTTTATTAAGTTCACGAAGTTTGCGCTCGTCTGGAGTTATTTTTTTGAGTTCGTAGGTTGGTCTTGTTTTCTTGGGGAGGACACTACGGTTAAATCTCGGTCTGTGAACTGGTAAGCGGTCTCGGAGGACTTTAGAGTAACGTCCTGTATCGCCTTCGTACTTTCTGATGATTTCGATGTATCTTGCGTCTGCTTTGGCTCTGTTTCTAGCAAAGCCAATATCCGTTTTTCTGCCCTTTTGTAATTTGGTTTTGGCATTGTATATCCTTGTTATTTGGTTGACAGAGTTTACTAAATTACCACCTTCATCTACAACAACTAAATCTACTTTATCGCCTTTAACTGGTAAAGTTTTATGATATATTCCTTCTTCTGATAAAATTTTAACCAGTTCAGGCAAGTTTTTCAAATTTACATCTAAATTAATTTTATATAAATTATCAGAACCTTCTGGGTCTATTTCAAAATCAAGTACCTCTTCTTGTTTTCCAAGCAAACCTTTTATAGCTGCTAAATATTCACGCTTATCATATGCAACTTCTTCTGTAATAGTAGTCATTACAGTTGCTTCTGCTCCAGTATTCCATTCTCCAACTGCAACAGTGGTCATAGATTTAATACCTAATTCAACTTCTACTTCAGCTATTGACCTATGGTATTGAGTTGTTTCTTTTGATTTTATATTCTTAACTGCTTCGTCTAAACCAATTTCTTTTATTTGTGGACTAGCAAATTGATATGACTTTGGTTCTACATTAAATATTGATGCATCACCAGTTTGTGCAAAGTCAGATAGCATTTTTACTTGTGGAGATTCTTGGTTTAAAACAGTTAGCCAATATTGTTTGGCTGCGTAAAATGGCATTTTAGCTCTTGTGCTTTCTTTCGGTAATGCTTTTACAAATGTGTCAAGGTCAAGTGGCTGTGGCAATTCTATATATTTATCAAAGTTTACTTCAATTTTATATTCTGGATGTTTTCTATTTCTAGAATCTCCTGTTCTAAAATCTTTAATTGTAGCTACAGCAACAACCTTTCTTGCGATTTGTGAAAAATCTGGCACTGCTGTTTCTTTTGCAACTTCAACCGCATTTACTTTTCCTTCTTTAGCGGCTTTTAATATATCTTGATGTTTATTAAGTAATGATTTAGCTTTTCTTTTTCCAACTTTATTTTCTAAGTCTCTATATATAGCATTTAAATATGCTTTATTTTTTATCATAGAGCCTTTAACATCAACTAAAGATGTAATTGCAACTACATTGTATCCTTTTTCTGTATCATTTAATAACTTAGTTACATTTGCTGGGTTATCTAATGCCCAACCTTTATATGTTCTTGGATACCTTATTCCAAAATCTTCGTATTCACCTTTTAAATTAATATTGACTGGGTCACCAGTAATAAATGTAACACCTTGATTTTTAACTTTAGATGGGAGTATAATTTCTTTTGTTTGTTTAAGGCTGTAAGTAATTTTTGTTGGAGAAGGTCTTCCATCTACATCAGCCATTAATTCAGCATGAATTTGTTCAGGAGTTCTAAGGCTTTCAGTTACAGACCTGTCTAAAAAGCTCTTTAATTCTTTTGAAACTTTACCTTCTTCAACAAACTTAGCAAACCTATTGGCACTTTTCCTGAGAGCATCGGCATATTCTTTGAATTTTTTGAGTAGTCGTGTGAGAGCAGCACCGACCTTCCCTTTTGGTTTGCCACCAAACGCATTGTCTTTCGCCCTATCACTGAACCATTCTGAATTGCTTTGTAAGGTATCGTCAATTTCTTTTGTTTGCTCATAATATTTTTTTCTTTCTTCTGTTATTAACTTATCGAAATCTGTATTTAATTCTTCTTGTTGCTTATACCATGTTTCTGCACGTTCTTCGATAACCGTACCAATATTTGCACCTTTATGCAATTTGACCACATCTACTAAAGTGCCATCACGAACTTCTCTATAATTTTCACCAGCTATATTAACATCTGAAGGTTCGAGTCCAACAAATTCTTCACCTGCTGCTTGTAATTGAGCGTATGCGTTTTCTGGTGTCTCAGGACTTTTAGGGTCATCTATATTATCTTGTAAGGTTCTTAACTCATCAAGTTGTGTCTCATATTTAACTTCTGGGTCTACTTGCTGCATTAAATCAACTACTTCTTGAATAGCTTCAGTTTCTGTAATCTTCTTCTTTGATGTAACTACATTAACTTTTAAATCTTTAATTCCTATTTCATTTGCTGACAATAAACGATGTAACCCATCACTAAGAAACCAACCTTTATCTGTTTTTACTATTTCTATAGGTTCTTTTATACCTTCTTTTTCTATTTCCTTAGTAAATTGTCTCCATGCTGCTCCCTTATTAGGCTCTTCGGTAGTCGGCTTTGGAATTTCTTCTACTTGTCTATTAACATTTTTCATTACCCAATCAGTTGATAATGTTTGAATCCCAGATTTTGTAGGAGCTTCTACTAAAACTTCAGGCGTTACTTCAGTTTTTACTTTAGGTTGTAAATCTATAATATTAAAATTATCATCTATGTTTAAACCACGTTGTTCAAGAGCAGTTGATATTCCTTCAATAGCTCGTTCAGCTTCATAGACATTATCTATAACTTGGTCATTCTCACTATATTGTCTTTCATCAATATATTTTTGTAATTTTTTTGCCATTTTTTGTAAATCATTAACGGTCTTTACTTCTGGCTTTGCCCATTTTAATGTTTCACCCTTTGCGTTTACAATGTCTCCTGTATAAACTTCTACTGTTTCAGTTTCAGTTAAGGGTGTATTTACCCTTGTATCGTAATCTTGCTCTATTATTTTAGGTTCGGTCTCAGGCGTTATTTCAGGCGATACTAAGGTAGGCTCAACTGGAGTTACGTCTTCTAAGGGTGCTTCTACAGGCTCGGTTTTTGGCTTTTCTACGGTTTCTGTAGTTTTTACAGGGTCTACAGGTTTTTCTTCTGTTACTTGTGATTTACCTGTTTCTAAATCTATTTTTTCTTGATATGCAGTTTTTGTTTTTCCGTATTGGACTCCGCCACCAGCCGCACCAGTAACAGAGCCTAAAGTAATTGCGCCAATTCCAGCTGCGATAAATCTATCTTTAATTTCTTTATCAGTTAATTTTATTCCAAGCTCTCCTGTTTCTGCAATGATGTTTACACCTTCCTGCAAAACTTCTTCTGTCATTTCAGTTAAACCCTGTTGCAAAGCTCCTTTGCCTATGTTTTTATATAAACCTCTTTTAATAATTTCATTGACTAATATTTCATTTGTTGCTTTTCTTCCAATACCCATTCTATTAAGCAAAGTATATGCTGGCATTGCGCTAATCAATCCATTAATTGTTCCAACTGTAATTGCTACGTTTGCAGCATCACTTGGCTCTAACCCAGCTTCTATAGCTGTTTCCATCATTCCACCAGTTTCAATACCAAATGCTGTTGCTGAAGCAACTGCTACCCCAACAGTTGGATTTTTTGTAGCAATGGTAGCAACAGTTGCTGGTATAATTACTTCCAGAAGAGAAGGGACTGCTTCTCCAACAACACTCGCAACTTTTCTTGGGTCTGTCCATTCGTAATCCATGTAATTTTCACTAGGTTGCAAATCTGGTCTATTTGCAGCATCTCTTAAACCTGATTGATATAACTCTATTCCTTTTTGAAATATAGGACTTTCTTTTGTTCTTTGTATTGCTTCTTCACTCGTCACAGCTTTTTCAGTATATCCATAACCAGCCCTACTGCTAAATACTTCTTTTTCTTCTCTTGGAGATGTTGCACCCATTGCTTGTAAATAACTACCTGCGGTTTTTTTAAAACCACCTCCAGCATACCTTCTAGCAAGTGGTAAATAGACTAGCCTTTCAAAATAATTTGGCGTGTTCTCTTCTTGTTTTTTTGGTGTTAAAGGTGACTTAGGTTCAGGCTCTTGAACTTCAAATTGAACATTGCTATTCATATTTGATAGCATTTGTTGATTTAAAGAATTAAGCTGTTCGTCTTCATAGTTAATATTAGATTTAATTGATTTTTTTTCTAATGGCTCACCTTGCAATACAGCATTTGGATTTTGTTTAATAAATTGTTCTTCTAATAATGGAGGTATATTATTAAAAGTTTTATCTCCAACTATATAATTGAGACCTTGTACAGCATCTGGCTCTTTTGCTAAAAATTGCTCAGTTAGTTCTTCTGGTATATCGTATTTTTGTTCACCAACATAAAATATTTTTGACATTATTGTACCATGTATTGTGAAAAATCAATATCACCACTTTGCGTTGGTACTTCTTCTGGCTGTGGTGCTGGTGTATGTTGCTTCAATTTATTGGTGTGATTTTTTGCAGCTAAAATTTTCTTAATTAATCCTTGTGACCAAAGATTTCTTAATTCTTCTTGTCCTAAACCTTTTTCAAAAGTCTCTATAAAATCGCCTTCTATATAAAATCCTTTTTTAGTTTTTAATTCATCGTGTGGTATTTGTTTTGCCATTTGGACAATGTATTGATTCATTGCAAATTGGTCACCTCTTGGCTGCGTTAAATCACCATTTAAATCTTTGGTAACTTCGTCCATAAACCCATTAAATGCTGTTTGAAATTCGTTTGACATTGCCTTTATTTTTTGTAAACCATCTACTGTTCTTTGTATTTCTGTTTGTGCTACTATATAATCAGTTTGTGCAAAATTTATGTATTCCATATTTTGATAATCGTTAGCAATTCTAGCCTTATCATCTTTAGCAATGTTTTTATTATTTTGTATTCGTGCATTATCTATTTTTGCTTCTCTACTTTTTAATGCGTTAAAATGACTTAACCAAAGATTTCTTTCTTTTGCTCTCCATGTATTTTTCATTCTTTCATAGAATGGCAACATATCTGTTGATTTTGCTCCTTCTTTAAAAAAAACAGCATCCAGAGCTTTCATATTAGGAGTTAATTCTTGTTTTGAACGATTTATTGCTTCAGCAATTGTCATTTTTCCTGCGTTAACATCAAGCAATAACTCAGCACCTCTATTGCTGCCGACATTATTATATATCTGTCTTCTACCAGAACGCTTTTGTACGTTGCTCTTTAACTTTAAAAGCTGCTCTGGATTCATGCTGCCTAACGCTTGATATAAATTAGTAGGCTTTCTTTGTTGAACAGGCTGCTGCATAGTTTCTTGAACAGGCTGTTGAGTTTGTTGTTGTAATAATTGCGATTGAGACTGTTCAGCTATTGCTCTTTTTTCTGCCAACAATTGGTCAGTTTGACTTATCATGTCTGTTGACATAGTAGGTAATGTAGATTGTTGTTCTTGTTGTCCGTTAGCCATAATTAATCTCCTATTGAACTAACAAAGTTTTTAACGGTTGCACTGTCTTCAGGAAGCCCTGACCATCGTGCATAAAACTTAGAAGTATCACCACCTACTTCTTCAAATATTTTAAACATAATTTCTTTGTTTATTCTGTCACCAGTTTTTTTATCTGGGAATTTTGCAGTATATCTTGTTTTTCCAGCTTCATCTACAAAACTATCACCTCTTGTCATTTCAGGATATTGTTTTTGTAAATTATTACTAAAAACAACAGCTCCTACATTATTGTTTCTACTCGCTCTTTTGCCACTTTCAAATTTTTTGACTGTTGCAAATATTGGTTCTAAATCTCCTGTACCTGTTTTTGGCAAAACAACACCTAATTGTGCCTCAATCATTTCATCTGGAAGTCCTCTATCTTGCAAGTACCTTACTCTACTATCTTGTGCGTTAGTCAAATCTGTTGGTTTAACAGGTCTTCTTTTTGCTGTTACTGAAACTCCTTCTAATTCTATTGGTTTTGTTTTACTTGTTTTTTGTCTTGCATAATCATCTAAACTTTTATCAAGTAATTTCATTTCGGATTTTTTTATTCTTGCATATTTATCTATTTCTTTTACTACTGATTTTTCTTCTTCTTTTGAAGTTTCGCTTGGTATTTTTTTAATTGCCTTTGCCCTTGTCTCTTTTAATAATTCTTTGGATTTTTTTCTTTCATTTTTTGCTTTTTCAGCTTTTGTTTTAAAGTTTTTTAAATATTCTTTATGTTCAGGACTTCCAGTTTTGACAACTGTTCCATCTGGTAATTTAAAATCAAATGGTTTTTTTGTAGTTTCGACTTCTGGAGTTTTTATTTCTGTTTTTACATTGTCAACAATTGCATTATTTGGAGTTCCAGATTCTACAATGCCAGCAGCTTTTATATCTGTTAATATTTCTTTTTCTACAGATGAATCAAATTTTGATACATCTGAAGCAACTACGCTACTCATATCTGCATTATATCCAGAGCCTAAACCAAGTTCAGTATATAAATCGCTTCTGTCTATGCCGCTACCCAACATACTATTTACTTGTTGGTCTATTCTTGCACTTTCCTGTTGTAACATTTGTGCCGTCCAACCTTGGTCTACCATTCCTTGAACATCTTCAGCACTTCCAAAATAACCTCTTTTTGTAGCTAATAATTTTGCTTCATTAAGTTGACCTGCCTGTGCTATGCCAGCAGATGCTACAGAAGCAACCCCACCAATAACGTCTGATGTAAGCTGCCTTCTATATTGTGATTGTGCCGCTTTATATGCTTGGTCTGCTCTAGCTTCCTCTGCTCCTATTTGTGCCGTAATACCAGCTGCTTGCTGACCTATTCTTGAAGTCTCCGCTGCTTGTGCTGCTACAGCCTTATCAGTAGCCGTAGCCAATGCGTCTTGAGTTTGTTGACCAGCAGATAATCTCATTTGGGCTTCTATGCCAGAACCACCAAGACCTGACTTAGCAACGTCATACCCAACTTGCTGTTGCATTCGCCTGCCTTGTCTTCCAGCTACTTTTAAAGCTGGTTGCATTGCTTGGTGCATTACTTCTTTATCAGCAGACCTACCACGAATAAATGATAGGTATTTTTTCATATAATCCGTTTGTGGTTTATAATCTTCCTGTCGTGGCTTGTTTAATGCCGTTCCTGCTACTTTTGCTGCTGCTGGTAACGCTGCTGCTAATAATTGCCAAGCCATATTTATTTCCTCGATGCTATGCTGTTTGCAACCAAATTAGGATATTTCCACCCTTTACTTGCACTTAGTTTTTTTGCATATGCTTTTTGTTTAGGTGTTAATTTTTTACTTTTTTTCTTAGGGTTCTTTTTATCCCAAAATTTCTTTTTCATTATATCTTCACCTCTGACTCTATATCAAGTTCATACATAATTGACGATATAGTATCTGCATTATTAATTTGGAAAGTTACAGATTTTCCTCTATTACTACCTAATGGAACGCCTCGCCATTCATTTGAGTCTGCTTCAACTTCGTATAATTTTTCTAAACCAACTAAATTTTCTATTATAGATTGTAGGTTTTTTGGTTTTTCTTCACTGTCTCCAGTATAATCAGCTTTAATTCTTTTTAAAGTTCCTTTTTCAAAAAACATATTTTTTGTTTTAATATTTGAATCATCTGTTGTAAACGTATTAGTTGGGTAAGAATGTATCTGAATTTCTGGTTCTTCACTGTCAGGATTTATGTTTGCTCTTGATTTTAAAAATAAATTTATATTTTCTAACTCAGAACCGCCTGTTAAGGTTATAGATTGTTTAACATCTAATCCTAAAAATTTAGTCCAAGCATTTCTATCAATGTGATATACATAGCTTGTGCCTTGATTAAGTGTGTCATGTAATACATACTGGTTGTTTAAAGGCACAAAATAGCCTATTAACGAAGACTTTATTGGTACATCGACTATGTTCTTAGTTATTAAATTAAGTCCGTCTCTATCCCATTTTACCACACCTACTTCACTTAACCAAAATAATGCATCTCCAGCTCTGACCAATGACTTCTCAGCCAATAAACCATATTGCTGTTTTTCTTCAATCAATGAACTCGATGAACCACTCCATCCGCTTGCAGAACCCTGCAATACAAATCTGTTAATGCTGTTTCTTGTAAAAATAATAAATGTGTTTTGATACTCAAATTGTAGAAAAGAAGGTGCTGGCATTATTTTTATAATTGGCTCTCTAACTTTTTTAAAATATAAATCTGGAAATGCCTTACCATTTACATCTGTCCATTTGACCATGTTTCTGTTAGACTTATATTTAATTTCTTTTGTCTCGTCAAAATCAATATTATTGTTGTGTGTTATATCCCAATCATAACCAATAGCGTTTTCATACATAGGTTGGAAATTCCACAATTGATATACTCTATGTAAATCGCTAATGTACTCACCTCTATCTAAAACAATATTATCTACATATGTGTTATTAGGAACTTCTTGCCTTGATGTGCCACCAATTTGAGTTTTTCCGAATATAATTTCATTTACTACAGCTTCTCTAAAATCTTTTGCATTAATGTTATTATTAGAATTTTGGTATCTATTCTCACTTAAATTTGTAATTTCGTTAGCAGTTATGCCTTCATTTATAAAAAAATTATTAGATTGAACATCATACAAAACAAGAGTTGTTTTTAATAAATTAAAATCCCAACTCCAAAATAAATTATATGTTTTTATTTCAGTGTCATCTTCGTAGTAAACAGGAAGGTTTTCAAATTCATCATAACCAGAATTTTGAGTTGTTTTTCTTATTGCCCAAGTAAATTTTTGATTTGATTCTCCATCCCCTTTTAAACCTAATATTATGCGATTAGCAATGCTACCAGCTTGTATTACAAAAAAATGTGCATTCCTTGTGTTTTCGTCAGCTTCTAATACGAGATTTTTTAGTTCACTTAAATCAATTGTAATTGTTGCTGATATAAATCCTTTACTTAAATCAATAACACTTGTATTGTTGCCAGAACCATCAACGTGAGTTATATCATAACTTATTTTACCTATATTGTTTGTTGTTTTATAACTTAATCTTCCAAGAGTTGCAAAAGAACTTTTAGTTGTTGAATTGTATGAATGAAGAGCTGGTATTGATGATTGGTAGCCAACAAATGAATCAATATCTGTTTTTGTTCCGTTCATATTAGTATTTGCTTTGTTTAATGCTTGACCATCATTGTCGCTAAATTCTTGTGGTGTAACAATTAATGATGAAGTATTTCTAACTCGACTATTACTCCAGACTTGTTGTCTTTTAAATGAGTCTGAACCAATAAACATAAAAGCTCCGTAATGGATTCCAATGTTTCCCTTCCAAGTAAAATCGTTTTGTGTTAAAGAATTATACGAATTAGTAACCCCATTATAATTACTCATATTAGATTCGTCTGTCCAAGCTAAATATACAATATGAGAAGAACCAGCTACTAACAATGGAATTTTTATATATAAATCTATATATTCATTGGGCGTTGATTCTCCTTGATTATAACAAACCATAATTGGCGTAGTTGTATCTTCGTCATACAATCTAATATGCTCACTGTTTATTCTACTATCATTTAATGTTATGTAATCGTTAACACTAAAATTTTCAATTGGATATGATTCACTATCAGTTGAACTTTTATCCCATAATCTTATTTTAACAATAGCATCTACATAATGCTTGTTGTCTTTATTTTCAACAGTAATTGGATGATAGTATTTAAATTCATAAGGAAAATTAATTTTTGTTTGAACATTCCCCACCATAGTAATTCCACCAAGAGCAGCAGCAGTTTTAGATACAGGAGCAACATCATTTTCATAATTTGCCGTGTCTCCTTTGGCTACTTCAACTGTTAATGTATAATTGTTGCCAGTGTCTTCAACTGCTTTAACTTTACTTATAATTTCAAATCGCTCTGTTAAATCCAATGTTTGGATTCCTTCACCAGCAGAATAACGTATCACACGCATATAAACTTTAAAATATTTTAAATCTTCTAAATCATTTTCAGAAATATTTGGAACTGATAAACCAGTGATAGAAACTTTATTAATCCATCTTTCATCTGCTCCGTTTGCATCAATCTTGAAAAATTGCATATCTAATGTATCTGATAATGGTGCAGGATTACTTTCATCTCCAGATTTTGTTACAGCCGTATATGTACATTGAAACAAACCGAGGTCAGATAATCTTGTATTTGTAGAAACTTCTTCAAATAAAGAACTATCCCATTCATCTATATTATAAACTCTAGCTTTATTTTTAGGAGCTGGCATACCTAATTTTCCAGCTCTAAATAAACCATCGTTATCTATTGTCACAAAATGTGCATTATTAACATTGTCTGTTATAATTATTCTGTCACTAGAATTAACAAATTGAATATTAGAATCTTCTGTATATACAACACCAGAATCAGCTAATAAAGTGTTTAAATTTGTTTCTACACCACCTACAGCATATTTAGCAACATTCTTCCAACTTGTTATAAAGTTGTCATCATATGATGGTATTTTTACTTTATATAAAGTGTGCAATTCATAATTACCAGCATTTGTTATTCCGAAAGCAAGTATTATAAAATCAGAATCAAGTGTATATGCAAAACTAGAATTAGTCAAATCAATATCAGTTATAAAATAATATGGTTCTGATATTGATATAATCTCTGTAAACAAGGTTGATAAAGTAGTATTTAATTCATTGTCAAAAACTTCTTGTTCTGTTCTTTTTTTTAATATGCCATCTCCAGTAATCTCGTAATTTAAACATTCTTGAAGTTGGCTATTGTCTATAAGGTCAGAACGAGCTACATCGTTTAACCCACCTGTAAGAAGAGGTAATGCTCTTTTAGCCATTTACCTACTCCTATTAGAATGTATGTTGAACAAATGTCCAATAAGCCGACCATCTCATAGAAGATGTAACAGAATCGTCTGTTACTTGAGCGACAAGTTTATCAGAAACTATTGCTACTTGAGCATTAAAAGATGTGTCTTCTGAGTCATAACTTCTTACTGTTTGTTGGATAATTGATTCTGTTCCACCATCATTTTCAACTAAGAACTCAATTATAAACCCTTGAGTTAATGCAGCCCCAGTAGTTGAACCTACAATTCTAACCGTTCCACAAGCAACCGTGTCACTATCAAACGATATTCCACCAGTGCCAGAGTCTATACTTTGCATACTACCAGACATAGTTAAAGTATCAAATGTGTGAATATTTACACCTCTTGTGTCTCCTACTGCCGCAAAATAATTAGATGAATGAGATAATTCTCCTTTTCTATCCGCTTTTCCTCTATGTCCTAACGCTATCGCATTAGTTTGTGAAGCTGTACAATTATCTCCAATCGCAACACTTCCAGTAGCAGAAGCTGTATTTGTGTCTCCAATTGCCACACTATTAGCACCAGAAGCTGTATTTGTGTCTCCTATCGACACACTATCATCACCTTGCGCTCTTGCACTCCTACCAGCCGCAAATGCATAACTACCATCTGCATTAGCCCCATTACCAAGACCAATTGAATAATCACCAGTAGCATTTGTATTCAATGCCATTATTCCACCAGTGCCATTCGGAGATATTGTTAAATCACCATTAGAATCTTGAGTGCTAATTACATTTCCATCTAATCTAAGATTGTCAGCATTAACTTGACCGCCTGTAATTGCATTTGTACCAGCAGCAATCGCTCCACCAAATGTCGCTGTTTTATCGTTTGTAAGAGTCAATACATCATCTGCCCCATCAATTGCAGCCAAAGAAGCTCCAGATGTTGAGTCATTAAGTCTAAAGTGCATTTGACCATGCATATCAGCAGAACCACCTTGATGAGATACTGTTATAGCACCCAATTCGTGAACTGTTCCAGCCCCAAGTTCCCCTTTAAATAATAATTCAGTATCACGACCACCAGCACTATTTTCTTCGTCAGTATTACTTAATGTTATTCTCGATATTGTACCAGATGATACGGCTAATGCCCCATAAGCTATTGAACCACTTACAGACAAGTCGCCAGTTACTGTTAAATTATCACCTACTGTTACTTCAGATGTGCTATGACCAATTACAACTGGTGAACCACTAACTCCTGTTCCAATTCTTACACCGTGGTCTGTGTCTGCATCTAATGTTATTCCACCAACGTCAGACAAAAGACTAATAGACTTTGCACCTGTACCTTGGTCTGAATGTATTTTAATTTTTTCTCCTGTACCACCATTAGCACGAATATATATTGAAGGGTCAGCATTTTCTGTTGATGTTATATTAACAGATGAAGATGTTGTTATGTCAATATCTTCTCCTGCACCTCCAGAAGATGTAATGTCTATTCCTCCGTTACTAGCATTAAGTACAATTGCATCAGAGACATTTTCTGTTGCAGAAATATTAACAGATGAACCAGTCGCTGTAATATCAATGTCTTCCCCAGCAGCAGCACCAGCAGCCGTTATGTCTATACCGCCAGCAGATGCATTAATTTGTATTGCGTTATTTCCTGTACCAGCAGATGAAAGTGTTAATATCTGCGTGCCACCACCAACTGCGGACAATGTTAAATCTTTTCCTGAACCAGTAACAGTCACATTTGAATCATCCGTACCATCTATAGATAAGGCTGCTCCATCTATTGTTAATGCACCAGAATTAATATCTACTGCACCTGTGGTTGTAATGTCTACTTCTGAACCATTTGTTCCAGCGATATTTACACCACCATGACCATCTACAGTTACCGCAGCCGCTTCAGAATCAATTAATATAGTTCCTGCTGTTGTTTTCCATGTTGTTGCAGCCGCACCAGTAAGTTCCAATGCACCACTACTCATAATATCTAATTTAGTACCATTCCCTATAATCTTCTCACCATCGTCACCAAAAGTAAGACCTACATTAGCAGGTATGTTTACATTAGATGTTGCAGTTAAATTAATGTCAGCCGAAGAACCAAGAGTTAAATTTGTACTATCTCCAGATAAAAACTCATTACCATCTACAAATTGTAATTTTACACCACTTGCTACTGTTACTACACCAGTGTGTGCAGTTGTTCCAGTAACTGTTAAATTGTCATTAATTGTAGTCTCTGAAGTCGAATGACCAATAGATATAGGACTACCACTCGTAGCTGTGTTAATTGTAACACCATTACTTGTGTTTGTGTTATCAAGAGCTAAACTTGTTGTCGCATTTATGTCTACAGCAGCAGTGGCTAAATCAATCTCTCCATCAGCAACGAGATTTAAAATTGTATCACTAGAGCTATATATATATATTGCATCATCACGAAATCTTAATTGATTAGACGATTCCATTCTTAATGCTGTAGTAGAAAGTTTAAAAGAAGATGAATTACTACTGCCTGCCCCATCATCTGTAAATACAGATTTTAAAGAACCTGTTAATCCAGCGTGGTCTGCTGAACCTCCAACGCTTAGTAATTGTGTGTAAATTGTTGCTGGTGTGTTACCTTTTAAAAAGTTAGTCATGTTTAGCCCCTGCTAATATTTGTATGTCATGTCTCTTGACATATATGTTGCTTCTAAGTTTGCATATTGCCTCTTTAATGAAATTAATTCCATATCAAAAATTTCTTTATTTACCGCAAAGATGTCTGGGTCTTTATATTTAGGTCTTGCTGTTAATGAATACAACACACCTGAAATTAATAATTGCCTATAACTTTCTGGTAAATCTATTATCGCATCTTTTCCGACAACATTGTCTAAAAAAGAATAAGATTTTTTAACTTTTAATCTAAGTATTTCTGTTGACCCAGCTAAATCTTTTGGAAAATATATAAATCTTCCAATTTGCGACCAATACTTTTCTGTGTTATTATTACTATCTTTTACTTTTGCGTATGTGACTTGTTCCCATTCTTCATCATCTAAATAAACTTCTTCAACCTCAACAATATTGTCTTCAAGTCTTAACCTATTTTCACCTGTCGTATAATCATACTCAAATCTAAATCTACCATAATCTTCAATCTCATCAGTAGTTTCTTCATCAATAATTGTAGTCGTCATAGCGTCAATACTTGCCGTAATACCAGACGGAGATACTTGGACTAATTGTTTCCAAAGCCCTATTTCATCATTTACACGCCTAATAACCTTGTTTACTTCTGCTTTTACAATAGAAATATTTGGTTGTTCAGGCAATTCTAAAGCTATATCTTGGTAAACATCATAAAACAATATAGGAATTAATTGAGTCGCTGTTCCATCTGCAATTTTATTAATGTGGATTGGACTGGTTACAGTAGGTGTATTTGCAACAGTTGGCTGTTCTGGAAATAAACCCATTAACTATACGCTCCTTCTTGTGCTGGTTGACCTGTGAACGCTGGTAAATTAGATATATTTACAACTGTTTCAGATATTATTCTGTAAATAAAATTTCTTGAATAATTTAAATCAGAAATTAAATCTATGTTTTGAGTCCATTCACTTGGGTCTGGGTTTTCAATAAATTGAAACACTACACTTATTTTTACTTCACTATCAGCTATTTGACCACTTACAAAATAAATATAATTACCACGCCTAAAATAAAACACTTCTTCAGAGGTTGGTCTAAATGCTACTTCAAGAGCCATTCGTTTATATTCTTCTTGAGGTATTTCTTTTAATGTCAATGCAGATGTAAAGTTTTCATCAGGTCTTTGAAATACATCCAAAAGTTTTATAACACTTCCAGACCCTGCAAGCTGAGGTAAAGAGATTGTGTATTGAGAATTTTCAAGATTTAAGGTGTGGTCTACTTCTTTAATTAAATCTGGTATCTCAACCATATTATAACCTTCTTCTTTAGCCAATACAGAACACATACTATCAACAAAACATTGACTTATAAGACCACGAAATCTTTTTAAATCTGGGTCACCAAGTCTTTTGCCAATTTCTTTTTGGATGTCTCTGTAAACCATTTATTCTCCGCTTTGCTGCTGCTTAATTCTACCTACACCGTAATCAATAATTTTATATATAAAATTAAATGAATATAATTTTTCAAAAAATGAAGCATCAGACAGATTGTCTGTATAATCATAATCGTCTGGCTCTGCAATGTATGTTATTATTAATTTTTGATTAATCATTCTGTTCTGTGGGTAAAAATAAATAAAATCACCTCTTTGATAATAAAATATTTCATCATTAAATGGACTGTAATCAGGGTCATTAAGGCGATTAACTTCAGATAATGACAACTCTATATAACGATGTTTTGTAACTTGATTAAGCACAGTTTCATCTGCGTCTGTAAAGTCGTCAACAATACTAATAATACGAGCTGGATTGTAGTCTAAATCTTTACTATCACCTTTAATTTTCATTTTGTAATTAGGTGAAAATGTACCAACGTCTACTGTTTCTGATTTTAATATTCCTACAATGTCATCTTTTGTTACACCCTCACTAACCGCTAACGTAGAAATGCCTTCATATACTAACGATTTTGCTCTGTCTAGGTACACATCGCCTTCTGCATCATTTACCCTTTTAAGTATCTCCTGCACGACATCGTAATACGTTATTGTTCTATCTGCCATCTAGTTCTATTATTTTTTCTATTAATTCTTCTTTTTTTATAAATGTTTCTTTGTAAGGAATGCCTTTAGACGTAGCTATTTTTTTTAAATCATTATATTTAGCTTTACTATAATCATCTGCTTTCTCATAATATTGAACAGAATCATATTTATTGACTAAAACTTCAGCGGCTTTTCTTTCAACCATCAAAGGTATTTTATGTTTAAAAATAAAACTTTGTCGATTCCATATCCATTCAGTATCAAATTTTTGTATCTCTTCTTTTGTTAAAAATTTAGACGTTGGCGCATTTGGCACAGTTTCATTGTCTAATAAACCAATTTTCATTTATCTTTCCTTTTATCTACCATCGATAAAAAATGCTCTACAGTTCCAGCTCCAGACTTAGTGTTATATACATTTTTCCAATAATGAGCAATATCTTTTATATCAGTTGGTATTGGGTTTGGGTCTCTTCTGTATTTTAATCTGCAAAAAACAATTCCTGCTGACATATCATGCCATAGCAATTCTTGCAATTCATTTTGATTCATTTCTAATATTGTTTCTGGTTTACGCTGCATTGCGCTACAACATTTTTTTAATCTACTATCACGATAAATTAAATAATTATCTACGCAATCTTTAGCTGTAAAACTTTCTACTTGCCAAAAACTTCTTGCTATACCAGAACCAATTTGTGATATATATTTATATCCAGACTCAACTAACCCAGTTAAAAAAACTAATTCAACTGCATCGTCTGAATGCATACCCATTTTCCAAAGTACATCATCAATTAATTTTCGTATTTGTCTTTGATTCATTTAATCAAAATCTTCCATTGTTTTTTTTATTTTAGCAACCATTTCATCATCTTTTTTAGAGGGTGTTAATTTTACTATTACATCTAAAACTTTTATAATGAAACCCTTAGTTCCATGTTTTTTAGTTTGTTTTTTAATGTACCTAGATAAAAGACTCATTATTTTTCTTCCTTTTTTACTAACTTAGTTAAACCTTGAAATACTACGTCTACTAAAATGTCATCTTTGTCAGACGGACTTAATTTAACTATTTTTTCTAAACAAAAAAAAGCAACTAAAATTGTTTCCCAATGTTCGCTTAACCATTCCATTATTTACTCCTGATTTTTCTTATTAATAAATAAATTGACAACAAAGCAACCGCTATCTGCAAGACATTATTTACATGACCTAAATGTAAAGCATAATTAGTAAAACTAATACCTGCTATTCGTAGTGTATCCACTATCTGACTCCATTAATTCTACTTACAGAACCTTTAATTTCCATTAAAACGTCACTCATGTCGTTTACCTCTTTTACTAAATCTTCATGCCTTCTATCTCTAATTTCATCAGACCTATTCCAACGGTCTAAAAATTTTAATAATATCGATTCAATATTTTCTATGTTTTTAGATTGAACTTCGTTTTCTATTTGCAATGATTTTAAAGATTGAGCCTGTGTTTCAGTTGTTTTACTTTGTTTTACAAATGTAATTGTAAATAATATTACTACTAAACCAACTGCTCCATATTCTGCGTATAATTCTATAAATTCCATCATCTATCTTCTTATGTGTTTTGTATTGCTTGCTTCAACATTAATTACAATTCTTGACAATAACTCAGATTTAGTTTCACTTAAACCATAAGAAATTCCACGTTTATCATAAAAATCTTTAATTTTTGATTTAGTTAACGACATAGTAGGGTATTCTTCTTGGGTAGTTGCGACACCATTAATTAAGTTATGTGTTCCAATTATTAATCTCCCATGTCCATCACTATGCTTCTTTGTACATTCAGAAACAAAATATTCTTCAGCTACTTTAAAGCTATTTGATTTTTTTACTATTTTACCATCTACGTCTACAAAATAATCATAAGACGAAGGATAAGTCAGGGTTTCCACTTTTCCATCGGGATAAGTTTTAACACGCTTTGAACCCTTAGTTGTATTTCTATGGAGTCTAATATGATGACCCTGACTACACCTTCTTACAATCATTCTACTATTTCACCCTCTAGTGTTT
>TARA_R110002072_G_scaffold172205_1_pt1 | contig 35733 bp, 32 predicted proteins | sample TARA_R110002072 | Tara Oceans TARA_R110002072 (sample SAMEA4397118) | marine metagenome | biome: Polar Biome; feature: [SRF] surface water layer (ENVO:00010504); material: water (ENVO:00002006), including particulate matter (ENVO:01000060) such as... | depth 5 m
AATCAACCATTCGCGACCAGTTACCGATTAGCGTGCCTGCACCCCGATACCTCGGCGGTCCGGAGTTTCCGTTGACACCCGGGGTCGGCATTTGATAACTGAAACTTGAGCTAAAAAATCATTCATCTCTGGTTTCAGGAAAATCCCGTTGTTTCAACGGTCTGCCGTCTCTGCGAACGCTTCACCCAACCCTAGTGGTTCGGGGCGTTTGCGCGTGCACCTTGCCAGTGATAACGAGCAAGTTCGCCACGCGTGCCGCGTGCTGTTGATCACGATGGCGTGTTTGGTTGTTCCCTCAATGACCGGATGTCGAGGACGAGCCAAGCAAGAAGTTTACAGCCAGAAAATGGCTCGTGAAATTCGGTTGCTGGAAGACCAGCTCTATGAAGCGGACTACGAAAATCGCGTTCTGATCGAAAAGTTGAGACGGGCAAAGGCCGCCGCTGCAGCAGCGGCAACCAGTCCGCCACCTGCCCAACGTCGAACTCCAAATCTCAGCCAAGGTTTATCGAAACCGAGCGTCACCGATACGAAGCGTCCACCAGAGCCGGTCGTGGATCCCGAACCGAATTCGTCGCAAAACGATGCCGGAACATCGGACGACTTCGATATGGGGAATGGTCTGGAGGATCCTGACTTCATCGATCCGGGCGTGCCTGACAAGTTCACGCCACGGGACCAGCCGCTGTCGGATCCCGATGGATCGTCATCGAGCGACTCCGGTGCGACGCCAGGAACGGAGGATATTCCGCCAGGTTCAAAGAACCCATCGGATACGCCGTTTGATTTTGGAAACGGCATGGACCTTGATTCGATGATCGATCCGGGGGAACCATTCATTCCGGATACCGATCCTGGAACATTGCTGCCCGCTCCAACCCAACCTGTTCCTCCAGGACCAAACGACTTGAAGTTTGATCCGGTCGTTCCGGGCGACCCTGTGCCACCAAGTTCCCCGTCGGGACGTCCTGACAATCCGCCGGGGCAGATCGAATTGCCAGCCGGTTTGGGAATGCTCGGTGGTCTTGGCAAGGTCAACGGAGCACCGGAGAAAATCGAGCTCTATGCCGCGAAGCTTTCGGTGAACGAAAAGAATTCGTTGCCTCGTTTTGTGAGCGATACCACGTCGACGCAGGAATCCGCATCCAATCCAGACTACCCGCCCACCGAAGGAATCGATGTCGTTGTTGATTCGTTGGATCAATACGGACATGGAATCGCATTGATCGGTGAGTCGCACGATCCGCTGACCAAGTTGGCATCGTCGGAAAAGCCTCAGCCGAAGGCGATGCCTGCGTCGCTTGAGCAAACCTTTTTGAGCGTTGTTGTTTTGGATGCTTCCAAGACTGGCGATGACGCGAAGCTCGGACGCTGGGACTTCGGTCCTGATCAACTGGTTCGTTTGCAGCAAATGTCGGCGGTTGATTTGCCACGAGAGTCACTGCGAATCCCCATTCGATGGAAAGACAAACAACCCGCCGGCGAAAAAGTGGTGGTGTTCGTGCGTCTGAAGCAGGACGAACGTGATGTCCGCTGCGACGTCGAGATGGATTTGCGATCCAAAGCATCCGTCGCGGGTTGGTTGCCTCGACGCTAGTGAATTCGTGCAGTTTGTTGATCCAGCTATTAATGCTGCTTTCGCGCACCGCATCTCTCCCGAAACGGAGGTCGTGCAGTTTTTTGATACCGGTTTTCGGCAGATTTAAACACGACGTACCTCTCCCGAAACGAAGTTTGGGGAGAGGTCGAGCGACGCCGTTCAGGCGTACGCGAGGGTGAGGGCCGAGCTTGGGAAAAGACGCGCACTACCCTCCCCGGAATTCTCGCTGAACGCTCGCATTCCGACCCTCCCCAACTGCGTTCAGGAGGGTGATTTCAACCTTGCGAGCACCGCACTTCAAAACTGCACGACCTCCTGCGCGGGCGGGGTTCGCAAGACGTCACGAACACAGCAAATAAAAAATGCACAACCTCTAGCAGCCTGTTGATTTAGTCGTATACCGAGTGACAACAATTAGCCGATGGGCGTTAGCCCCGGTTGGCGTCTGACTAACCGCCGCTAACGCGGTGCGGCTCATTAAATCAACAGCCCGCTAGTGTCCGAGGCAGTACCCTCTGAGCTTCTTACTTTGCGTTTGTAAAAACGTGGCGATTGTGCGGGTTGGATCGATTGTTGAAATCGGCTCTTTGCAACCGCCGCAGAATTTAGTGCGACGGTGTCGGGCTGGAGCGGTCGAGTTGTGGAGGATGACCTAGGTTTGAAAGTCGTCTCTGTACCGATTTTCTCCAGTCAACTTGGTTATTCCCATGGGCATGAACTCCATCGATCCCGCCATGGACCTCAGTTCATTACCAGTCGTCCCGGTTTTCGTGATGATGGCTGCGCTTTGTTTGATTATCGTTGTGGTCTATGGCTTTTCGATGAAGTGGAGCCTTTCCTTAGCGGGTTGTGGTGAGCACAGTTTTGCGTGGTCGTTTTTTGTCTCGATCGCTGCGGGCATGGCGAGTGGGGTGGTTTCTGTCGTCTGCGTCTTTGCTGCTGACTCAATCCCGCCGTATTTGCCATTCATACTGATGTTGGTCGCTTCCATTCTGACGGTCTCCGTCATGACGCAAAGTGGCCCCATCTCAGCGAGCGTCGCCTACATCGCCTTCATGGTGATTGGAGGATTTGGAATGGTTCTCAGCGTCGTTGTGCTCGCGGTCGTATCCACATCATTCATCGACATGGACGAGTTCGCGAAAATGGCTCAGTCGATGGATCCTGAAATGCTGCAGAACGCAGAGACGACCAGCGGAGAGGAAGATATGTGGGCCAACATGCCCTCCCAGTTCGACAATGCATTCTTCGAAAGTGAAGAAGCGGTCAGCGAGGTCAGTGCTTCGAGTCAAGCAAGTCGTGATAAAGACGAAAGTGGATCGTCTGAGCCGTACCATAGTGAGCGAATCGATGCCGGATCTCACGATCCACACACTCCACGGAAATCAAACCCGAACTCCGTCCAGGTCAATCCGTTCGTTCAATAGAAGACGCCTACATAAGTGTTAGCCTTCTTTCAACAAAACGATCCGTGCGCGCTTCGCACAACGGCGTCCACATCGCTTTCCCCGTTGATTGCCAACCTGTCGATTGACATTTCGCGTGTGGAAGAAGCGTTAGCTGAACAAGGCGTCGATCGGTCGACCGTCGCGAACCAAGGTGATGGGGCGTCCGGTTTCGCTTTCGAATTCCATTGTGGGATCGATTCCCAAGTTGCGATAGAAACTGGCCGCGACATCATCGGGTGTGATCGCTTCGTGTCGGGGACCTGAGGCGGTGTCGTCGCTCTCTCCGATCACCTGGCCACCACGCACATTGCCGCCTGCCATCAGCATGAACATGCAACGTGGGTAGTGGTCTCGACCACCTTCAGCACTTCGGTCGTTGATCTTTGGAGTGCGGCCAAATTCACCGGTGACGAAGACCGCTGTGGAGTCGAGAAGTCCGCGCTGTTCCAATCCAATCAACAGGCCGCTGAGTCCCGAATCCAATTTTGGAAGCTGTTGTTCCTTCAGCTTGGTGAAGTTGTCTTGGTGCGTATCCCATCCACCCAATTGCAGCGACACAAAGCGCACGTCGGATTCGATCAGACGCAATGCAAGCAGGCAGCTTTGGCTGAAGGCATCGTCCGCGAATTGCTTTCGCATGCTTTCCGGTTCGCGTGAGATATCGAAGGCTTCGCGGGCCCGTGATGACGTGATCATCGCATAGGCTTGTTCGCCGAAGCGGTCCAGTCCTTGAAGCAACGACTCGTTCTTCTCGATGGAGGCGAATCGACGATCCAGTTTCTTGAGAAGGCTCTGACGGCGTGTGACTTCGTCGATGGACACGTTGCCGGGCAGTGCAATTCCGCGTACCGAGAATGGTTTGTTGGGTGCCGGAGTTGACTTCGTTTCCAGAGCCGCATGTTGGATACCCAAGAATCCAGCACCGTGGGACGCTTTCGGGATCGCGACGTGGTTGGGGATGTCATGATCACCAGGGCGTTCTCGCGTCATCACGGCGCCATAGCTGGGGTATTCCAGTGACGGGATGGGGCGTGTGCCGCAGGCGATGTATTCCCGCCCCAGTTGGTGAGCGGCGAGTGTGTGGCTGACGCCTCGAAGGATTGCAAATTTGTCGGCGACCTGAGCCAGTTTTGGCAAGTGTTCGCAAATTTGAATGCCGGGAACGTTGGTTGGAATGGGTTTGAACGACCCACGAACTTCATCGCTCGCATTGGGTTTGGGATCGAACGTGTCGATGTGCGAAGGGCCGCCATTGAGCTCGATGAAGATGGCTCGTTTAGCACCGCTCGGCAACACACGACCGGCTTCTTCCGCTCGGAGCAACGAGGGCAGCGACATCCCAGGCAAGGCAACCGCACCCAAACCCAATGTTCCCGCACGAAGGAAATCGCGGCGAACGATTCCATCACATGTTCGATGAAGTTTCATTTGGAAGTTCCTGACTAAGAAAACGCTGGGTGCGAGATTGAGGTTGGACGGGGCCGCGGATCACGCGGTGGATGGTGTCAGTGCGTGATGATGAATTCTTTGGTGTTGACCAATGCCCACATCAGTGATTCGATGCCGACTTTGGGGGAATCAGATTCAGCGATGAATTGAAGCGAAGTCTCGCGTTCATCCGGATCAGGGAAACGAGACAACGTTCGCAGATAGGCGTCATCGACGACCTGCTCCATCGAAGTGTCTGTTTTCGATTCCTGTTCCGTTTCGACTCGAGTCAATTCCCATCCGTTTGGATCATCCAGTAAGTCGGCTAGCTTTGGCGAATCAAATCCGTATTGGCTCAGTTTGTCTTGAACTCGTTTGTATTCACCGCGGATTCGATCTTGGTTGGCACGCCGTTGTTTCGGAGCCATTTTTTTGTATCGCTTGATCTTCTCAACGGTCTGGTTTCGGAATTGCTCGGCGCGACGTAGGACTTGCGGATCCACTCCCGCATCACCGGACTCGAGACCAAGCGATTTCATTGTTTGATTGACCCAGCCATCTTTCGATCCAAGTTGGCGATACATTTCGAAGTCGTTTCGCAAATAGATCGACTGAAGCAAACTGGGCGAATCGCTCCGGTCGCAATCGCAATTGCTTTCCCGTTCCGACTGACCGAACACTTGGAGAGCGAAACTTCGGTTGTTGCGGTTCTGAGTGACTCCGTTGGCAATTGCCATTTTCTCCATTTCGCCTCGCATGCGATCAGCTTCTTTGCTGGACTGGGTCGCGAGCAACACAGCATCGTGGATCACTTCGGCGGGCAGTCGTCGTGGAACGTGGCGGGCAAAGTTATGGTCGTCATGTTCATTGCTGGCGTTGGTGTCCATGCTTCGCTGATACGCATCGCTGGTTGTGATCTCGCGAGAGAGCCACTTCAAGTCATAGCCGCTATGAATGAAACCTCTGGCAAGTTCGTCAAGCAATTCGGCGTTGCTGGGAGCATTGGCAAGGTTCATGTCATCGGTGGGATTGATGATGCCGATGCCGAAGTAGTTTGCCCAAACGCGATTGACGATTGCTTTGGCGAAGTATGGATTGTCGCCTTGGCGAAGCCAGTCCATCAGGTCGCCTCGAGGATCACGGTCCAGTGAAACCGAGTTCGCCTGACCCAAAATGAAGCCTTCCGGAATGCTGACTGGAGCAGCCTTGGGGTTCTTCTTCGCCCTGGCTTTCGCACGCCGCTTTTGAGCTTGCATCGCCGAGTCGTTGTAGACCAGCTCAGGAAATGGAACGGTTTCACCTTGTGCGGCGGCCTTGTAAATTTTGCGACGTAGGTCGCCGTTGCGAAGCTTCTCTTCGCCGGTGATTTTCGAGATCAACTCGTCTCGGTCGGCTCTCGAATCTCGAGCGACGGTGTTGGGGCGTGCTTCAATGCTTTTGAAGAGCATTGCGAACTGGTCAAAGTCATCTTTGGACCATTGATCAAAGGGGTGTTTGTGGCACTGAGCACATTCGATTCGGATTCCAAGGAACGAGTAAGCGAATCCAATCGCTCGTTCTTCCGGTTTTTGAAAGTTACGACGAGCCCAGTACAGCGGCATACCGGAGCGTTCCGCGAATTGCGATTCGTTGCCCGGTTGGCAAGCTTGCGTCATCGATTCGCAGTATTGAAGGTAGGACTCGTCTTCCTCGCGGTTGGCAGCCATGACGATGCCTTCCACGATTTGGTCGTAGGGCAAGTTGTCTTCCAGTCGGACACGCAACCATTCGTACCAGAGTCGTGAAGCTGAACCGCGAATTGGCAACGCATTGTTCAGTTGCTCATCGCTGTTGCCTGTCCAATCCGCGAATCGGGTCGCCCACCAAGCCGCGTAGCCAGGCGAGTCGAGCAGTTCGTCAATCAAACGTTCCCGTTTGTCTGAGCGAGTGTCAGTCAAAAACGCACGCACGTCCGCGGCGGCGGGAAGCGTGCCAGTGATGTCCAAGCTGGCCCTGCGAATGAAGTCGGAATCATTGCAGAGTCCTGACGGGGTGATGCCCAGTTTGTCGAGTTTGACTTGAATCAGCTGATCGATTCGATGATCGGAAGGAGTCGGGGAAGGGATGGAATCCGTCGCCACGACACGACGAATGACCGGGACCGGAACGACTGCACGGTCGTACGCGATCACGACATGGGTGTCGCCGGTTTCGCCGGAGGAGACCAAGCCGTTTTCATCAATGGCGGCAATCGCGTCATCGTTTGTCGTGAACCGGCACAGGTCGGTGACGTCTTCACTGGTGCCATCCGCCCAATGCGCGATCGCGGTTAGCGTGACCGTCTGCGATTCGTCTTGGAACTGAATGTCGGACGGTTGAATCTCGAGCCGATCGAGCTCATCGACTTTTTGCTTGTCGAATTTGGCTCCCGCGGCGATCCAATTGCGAAGCGTGTTGTATTGCCAGCTGCCCTCGTCCAAACGCTTGCCTCCCTCATGCATATCCGCATCGGTTGGTTTGGCCAGAATCAGACTCTCGGCGACATCTTCGGTATCAACTCGGCCGGTGTTCGGATCGAGCAGTGCAGCGTGGTCAGCTCGAAAGTCATATCCGAACAATGAGAGTTGAAAGTCACCACGACCTTGGAAGGATCCGTGGCAAGCTCGCCCATTGCATCCCAGGCGGCCAAGCAACGGTGTAACGTGGCGTTGGAAGTTTGGGATTTCCTCGGACGTCCCATCGGACATGCGAATCGAAAGTGGCTCAGCGACGTTTTGATCCGAGCGGCTTGTCGCCGAAGCCGTCGATGGAGCGGGAGATTCAGCCCAGGAGGCATTGGCGATGACCGCGAAAATCAAAACGGATCCGCAAATCGCCGGGAGGCGGAATGCCAAATTCAAGCTTCGTGTACGTCGCACCACGGTTTCTCCCTCAGGACACCAGCGTTGCCGCTTCATCGCGGACAACATCGCCATTCACAGCATTGAACGCGCGTCGACCACTAAAGTACCGTCCGGAAGAACGCAAATGGGGTAAGAAACCCGAGATTCACGCTTCTTAGCGGGTGTGAATTGAGCGGTCGAGTGGTTTTGCGGTGTCTTGAGGAACCTTGGGCGAACTGCGCGGCCAGCCTGTGTGGCACGCGGCGATCTCACCGAGCTGCGGAGGCGATCAGGATTCCTTGGCGGGTTCGTCGTCGTCGCTCAGGAAGTCGAGGTCGAACTCTTCCAATTCCTCAACGGTCTCAGCCGTTGGATCGGTTCGTTCAGCGGGAGACTCGTCGCCGCTGGCCGCGATGTTTTCGCTTTCCGTGATGATGATATCGTCGTCATCGCTATCGCTGACCGGCAGCGTGAACTCACCGGTGTTCGGGTCAGATTCCAACTGCAACGAATCATCATCAGGACTGAAGGACGATTCGCCGCGAAGCTGGGTGATTGGCTCACTCGGGGATTCGTCATCCAGAAGATTGCCAACATCAAGTGGTTCATCATCGACCAAACTATCCAGCTGTTCGGCCGACGTTTCGCTTGCGGCCGTGTCATCGAGCAGTTCGACATCATCGACGCCGAGTTCTTGGACTTCTTCGTCGGCTGGCAGAGCGTCGACGTCCAGTGATTCCAGTTCGTTGGAATCGGTCTCGGCCTGTTGAGGCTCCTCAACCGCTGGGGTGGAACCGAAGTCCAACACTTCAGTGACCCCGGCGACGGCGGTTGCGACACCGAGTGCACCGAGCGATTCGACGCCAATGGATGGAGAGTCGGCATCATCACCAGATGCTTCTTCGGATGAAGAATTCGTTGCGCCCTTGGGTAGAGGGAAAATCTCTTCGACGTTGTCGCGAAGCACTTTGCGTCCGAGTTCAACGGCCCGCTCGACTGACCATCCTCGGTCGCTGACAAACTGGTCGGCCAACACTCCGCTGAGCACTTTGCGGTACATGTCGAACTTCGGCCAAATGAATTCCAGCTTGTACGCGTCGCTGTAGTAGCCGATCTGTTTGGTTTGAGGAACCGCTTCGAGTCGTGCGGCAGCATCGCGAGCGATGAACGATGGCGTGTTGCTGTACCACCAGTGGCCGTTGGTGATCACGTTGGGGAAGATCCATGCGTAGCTGACCAATTCTTGATTGGTAACGCTGGCCAAGACGGAAACGGGGAATTTCACGTTCGGGAACGAGTTGAACAGTTCGCGATACTGAATCAGTGAGACTCGCGAGTCGTAAAGATCTTGTCCCTGAAAAACACCCTCGGGATAGACTTGGCGATTGACACCGATCATCAAATCGAACGGCAAACCAAACTCGTCACAAAGTTCAGCGAGCGTCCAGAATACACGTCGAGCCAAAGCATCTCGGTGCGATGCATCTGCGGAGATACCTTGTTGCAAAACAGCGTTGAGTGCCGTGGATGCTCGACCATCACCAACAGGAGTCGGCGTGAAGGTTGGTGGGATCGAAATGGCACACGCACGGGCGCCGCGACTGACGAAGTGCTCAAAGCGTTGCTTCAGGCTGGAACGAAGGCTTTCGAGGCTGCCGTCCAGTTCGATTCCGGTGCATGCCGCCAATCGGCCGCGAACTTCAGGTTTCGCGAGGTGGAAAACCAAGTCGTCGGTGCGAAGGCATGGAATGTAGGTTTCGGTGTCAAAACCTTCCAACGCATCGTCAAAGTCGTTGGTCAAAAAGACCGCTTGGACGTTGCTTTGGTCGAGCACCGTTTCGGACCACTGCGCCGATGCCATGATCGATTCGCTGCGATCGTAGAGTGCTTCCCAATTGTTCAGGTGCAGCCGATCTTCTTCGAAGCCAAAGAACGTGCGGCAAATTTCGATCAGCCAACTGTACTGGGCCGTGTTTTCAAGCGGTTGCAAACCACCCACTAAACGTTCGACGAGTTCTTTCGGGCCGATCGCCTTGTCTTCGATTTGCGACTTCGGCATTCCCGCAGAGTGTGCCAATTCGGTGTAGTAGTGGTAACCAAGCACATCGGCCAGCGTGGTGGATGCCGGCGAATGCGGATTGATGTGCGAGTGTGGGTCAATCAACCGAATCGACGTCAACGCTTCGTAAATTTCGGATTTCGGTCCGTTGGCAACGCTGGACGAGTCTGACATGGTGGCGGCATTCATGAGTGGCGAAATTCAATCGCACCAGGATACTCACTGATGCCCCGTGGATCGACCGTGGTATGTAACAACCTCGGACGGTATCCACCAAAATTCCTCTTCAGAATCGTTGCAACTCAAAACACGAGCGAAGTCGATGCCAGCAGCTCGGTGAACGCGGGCAAGATGATCTGAGATCCTTTGTCGAAACCCGTCTCATTTGCGAAGGTCTCGAGTCGATCGAACTCGCCGACAGCGGGGTCATGCCAGCGATGAAGTGACCAAATCCACCATCCAAAAAGCGTGCTCACCATGACAGTGCCAAGATAAACCAGCCCAACAATTCGCGATGCAAGCGGGGTCGGTGGTGGCGTGATCAACGACTCGTAGAGCTGCAGCACCAGCGACGCCTTTTGGGGCGGCGCTAGAGCGCGGAGAGCGGTTTCATCGATGGCGGAGGCGATCGTGTCAATCGCCGCTTCGGGAACCCCATTCTCGGTAGGCGGTGGAATCTCGTCCTCGCTCAGCCGGCGGCTCAGCCAGCAAGTTCGGTAAGTCAATGGCATGGTGAACAGCAACGGAAATATCAAAAGCAGCAGCAACGGCTCGCCAATTGAAATCCCAAGTACAGCGATCACCAGCATCGTTAGCACACGACCAAAAACTTCTCGCCAGGGCGATGGCCGGGCAAAGGTAGACTGCACGATTCTGCCACCGTCCAGCGGCAGCAAAGGAAGCAAGTTCATCCAGTTCAGCAACAGGCCCAATCCGCCTAACTCGAGCAGCCAAGGATGACTGCTGTTCATCAACAGAGTCGGTACCGCCGAAACGGAGGCGTTTGCGTCGGAATTGCCCGCTGATGCGATCAGCAACAACACCATCGAAATCGCGATGCCCGGCAAAGGGCCCGCGAAGTACACAATGGCCTTCTTCCAACGCGGGATCCGAATCGGTTGGCCACTGACAGCGGCACCGAGCATGGGGACGAACACCATTCGAATGTTTCGGTACCCGAACGCTCGCATGGCAACGAAGTGGCCGCCTTCGTGTAGGAGCAAGATGCCGACCAGCATCAATACCAACCGAAGGTCCCACCACAGCAGGCCCACCGCAACAAACAGAGCGAGTGAGACGAGCAAGACGAGAGTTTGGCGTCGCCAGTCGTTGGGCTGAGATTCCTTCGCTCGGACCGCAGCGACGAGCGAAACGCCCGAACCGGACATGCTCTAGCAACCTTCAGCGAGCGGTTGTCCGTCAGGCGTCATTTCAGTGGAGCGACCCAGGTGTGTGTCATCGGAATCGGATCGCAGGTTGGGACCAGCGACCTCGGGACCGATGTGGGACAACTGATTGTTGTCGTCAACAAAGATCAATCGAGGCTTGTGCGTCGCCGCATCAGCTTCGGGAACCATCGCGTAGGCCGCCAATATCACATGGTCGCCGGGACGAATCAGGTGAGCGGCGGCGCCGTTGGCACACACGTCGTTGGAATTTGGGAGCCCTTCGATCGCGTACGTTTCCAGTCGCGTGCCTCGAGTCACGTTCCAAACATGCAGCGATTCGTAGGGGTGAATCTTCGCAGCGACCAACAGTTCCGGGGGAACGGTCAAGCTGCCTTCGTAGTTCACGTCTGCACCTGTCACCGTCGCGCGGTGAATCTTGGCCGCCAGCATTTTTCGATAAGGTGTGTCCACCAACTCAGTCCACCAGGTAGGGCTTCAGTTGTTCGATTGTTTTGTCCGAACCGATTTCCAATTTTCCAAACCCTCGCTCGGCCCCTTCGCTCATGGCCGCTTCTTGATGTTCGTCGTAATTGGTGACCAGCATCACGGGCACTTTGGCCAAATCAGGATCGGATTTGATTTGTTTGATCACATCCAAACCATCCGTGTAGTCGCGATCGAGTTTTCGATTGACCGTCACGAGGTCCACATTGCGTTTCTTCAACAATTCGATCGTGTCCTCGGCACCGTGGGTCTGCAACACCGCAGCGTCAAAGTGTGAGGTCACCATTTGACGAATGGCATTGAAATCAGGACCACAATTGCCGCAGTCGACTAGGGTTTTCGCCATCGGATGAAACTTCTCCGTCGAGGGGGTTCCAGGAAGTTGCCTGGGAACGATCGAACCGAAACATTCTGGTGTAACCGCGCCAGCATGAATCAACAAGGTGCAAGAGTCGTAACTGCTGAGAGCAACGATCGCGCCAGTTTCGCTGGAAATCGATCTGTTGGACCCGGGACGCGAGGAATCTGGCCCCGCAAAACGGGCTTCACCGAGTCAGTTCGTGATTTTGGATCCAACGTTGCATATCGGCATGAATCTGCGAAGGCGTGCGATTATCGCTCAGCGATGGGGAGGAGGCGATTGAGAGCTCTTTCGCCAGCATTCGCAGTGCCATCGCGTGCAGTTGGCTCAGCAAATGGTCGCGTTCTGCGACAGCTTGTCGCAAATCGGCTTTGGTCGCTCGAGACTCAGGTGGTGCCGGTGCACCTTCGATCAAGAATTTCTCAATCCAGTCTCGGTCGGGATCAATCGGGCGTTTGCAACTTCGGCAGGATTTGACCATGTGCGTTGTTTCAGCCATTGGACAGAAAGTCCGCCTGGCTGGTTTGACGTGGAAGGAATAGCTCGTACGGAAACCGCGATCGCCACAGGGTCTACCCTCGTCGCGGCAGTTCAAAACACGATCCATGTGCCTCGACGAAGTCTAGCACGTTCGATCAACGAAGCCGACGTTGTTGCGATGATTCAGGCGCCGAGCTGGTGTGACTCGTTCGAGCGGTTTCTTCGGTAGCCGATCAGGTTGCCGCGGCGGTCGTGCTCGAAACGACAGCGGTCAATGAGCACCTGTTTGAGTTTGGGCCTGCCTCGCTGGACGGAAGCGGGAGCTCGACCTTTCTTGCTGCTTCATGATCGCCAGCGAATTCAGCTGCGATTGATCGAATTTGTTCATAGCATGTCCGCATCAAAAACGTCGGAGCTCGACCATAGCTTTTCATGCCGGCCAAGTAGAACCCACGCTCGGGTTGTTTCAATTCTTCCGCTCCGTGCGATGAAACGGTTCCGCAGCTGTGTTGATTCGGATCGATCAAAGGGCCGAGTGCTTTGATCGCTTCCGTTGATGCATCCACTTCCAAGCGAAGTTCGCGAAGCATGTTTAGGCTGGGACGTGCTCCGGTCGCAACGATGATTGCATCGACGATCACCTGTGACTCGCCACCGACGTTGAGGATCTCCAGCCCAACAGTGTGTTGGCGGATTGAACCAATCGAAATGTTCGTCAATGATGTCGCTTGGCCACCGGTCACGCCCGATCCAGGCCCGCGTCAGCTGTGGTGGGCCGACGACTACGATTGCCCGCTGCGCCGGAAGAGCCAGTCGTGCGTCGCCACCACACGCCTGGCCGCGACTGCCGCCTGACCATTCAGGCGAGTCCTGCCCCCGCATGACCGACTACCCCGTCGTGCATCCTGGCGACTGAGGCGATGGCTGACCCAGCTACCCCGGTGTTTTCGATGACTGACCGCCAACCTACGAAGTCGACGACGAGTAGTCGTCCATTAACAACTAAAATCACGCCACGGCTGCATTGGACATTCCAGTGCAGCCGCTTTTCATTCTTAGCTCGCCTGTTTATGTTCGACCGCTGCCAGTCGGCAGATCCTTCGGGCTACCTTATTGAGCCTTTTGATTCGAACACCGATGCCAGCGATTGTGTTTTCGTGTCGAGTTTGTTTGATTGTTTTGCAATTTGAAGGTGCGTCTTGGCGGACTCGAAATTGCCAGTGTCAATGTCCAAGATCGCAAGATTGTGATGGGCTGCGTCCGATCCGTAAGCTTTTTCGAAGTGCCGCAACGCACCTGCGTGATCGCCCTGTCGATAGTGAATCACTGCAAGCGTTGATCGCAGGCGAACGTTGTCAGGCTCGGCTTGCAGTGCTTGGCCTATTTCAGAAATTGCTTGATCAAAGCGACCAGCTTCCATCAGGGTCCAGGCGAAGTTGTTCGCCAGTTCGATATCGTTGGGGGACCGTAGAAGGCAACGTTTGTAACGCTCGATCGCAGCATCTGAATTCCCGACGTCGGCGTACAATGGCGCGAGCTTGGCATCGACCGGTGCGGCCGTTGGGGCGAGTTGTTCGGCACGTTCATAAAGCTTGATGGCTTCGGCTGTGTGTCCTTGTCTGGCGACCGTCTTGGCGGTTTCTAAGCACAGCAAACGCTCACTGGGCATTGGTTCGCGTGTGGATTGCGCCGATAATGACGACCCAAGCGGTTTCAAAAATTCGGAGTCGTGATTCTTATCGATACTGCTGCAACCGATCGGTAGTGCGAGTGTCGAGAGCATCATCCAGGCACGAAGCCTACTGCACTTGCGAGCTCGTAATCGCATCAAAAGATGCCTCCGGGTAAGGTGCCGCCTTGACCGCCCAGGCCAGCTGGTCTTGAAATCGGTGCTCCTGTGCCCGTCGATGAGTTACGGATGTTTCCGAATCCGCCAGCGACCCGTTCGGCCTGCGGACCACGCAATCCGAGTGCCGCCGGCGTGGCGACTTCGACGATGGGTGCGGTGACTCCGAAGGATGCGAGTTGCCCAATGACGGCGTTCACCCGCTTTGAATCCAAGGAGACGTCTCCGGAAGGCTCGATGACAGCAGGCTGCATCGCTGCCAATCCGCTGTTGGCGTTGCGGGCCATTCGCTCGCTCGCGCCAGGTGAAAGCTCGGCACTGGTACCGATGAAGTCACATTGGTACAGAACCGTTTGATCGGCAGCCGCGCCCGTCACCTGAGCTGTTTGCCAGTTGCAAACCTTCGAACCGGCAGGCTCAGGAACCGCGCCGGCAGGAATATCAGCGCATCGATCGACGCCCAAGATTCCTCCCCGTGAAGTGCAGCCGAGAGTCGCTGTCAACGCGAACGCCAAACTCGTCACGGCGAGTCCAATCAACATTGTTTTATTGAGCATGACTGCCTCGCTGAATCATTTCGCGTAGCGACGAACCTTTCAAAACCGCACCTTGCTGAGCTGGCACCGCAACGGGCAGCGATTCCATGGAACCGTTGTCGACGGTGGTGGTCATCGGTTGGTAACTCACCGGTTGGCTTTGAGATCGAATGGCCGTGTGTGGCACGGGTGATGGTCGAGGACAACAGCGATCCGTCGGACCAACCTCGCCAATCATGAAGAGCTCTGGACAGCAATGCTCTGCACGTTTCTGTCTTGCGTAATCTGTCCGAACAGAAGACCGATGGTCTTTGGACCGTCGACTCTCCAAACGATTCGCGATGAAGAACTCGATGTCGCTGGGCTCGTAAACGTCGCTGCCGGGCAGAGCGGGAGTTTCGCAAGCGTCGACCGGTGCGACTAAATGAGGTGTGACAAGAATGACGAGTTCCTGTTCACCACTGCTGCTTCGGTTGACGCCACCGGTTGCTCCGATGACTGGCAAATCGCCCCAGAAGGGCGTGCGATCGGAACTGGCTCCATAGTTCGTCTGCAGCAATCCAGCGACCGCAATCGTTTGGCCGCTTCGAAGTTGCACCGTCGTGGAAAAGTTTCGGCTGTTCAGCCCCGAGACCTGAGTCCCGCCGCCTCCGCCACCGATGCTTGTCCCCAAAGACTCATCACGAGTGCTGACTTCCGCGTTCATTTGCAATCGAATCACGTCGCGATCTTGGATGAACGGAGTGAATTGCAATTGCACTCCGAACGGAACAAACGAGACGCCTTGCAGATTGTTGCCAACACCACCGCTGCTGATGATCGGGATGGGGAACTGACCGCCGGCTTGGAAATCAGCGGGCTGGCCATTCATCGCGACCAAGTTTGGCTCAGCCAACGTTCGCGAAAGGTTCAATCGCCGGAGTGCTTCGATGGCCAAGCGGACTTGGCCCATGTCTAACGAAGCGAGAATGTTCGCACCGGATTGGTTTTGAGTGCTGGCGAGGTTGCCGGTCAACGACTGAAACACCGTCAAGCCGTTATCATTGTCGACGCCAAAATTCAATCCGATGCTGCGAGCGGCACTTCGATTGACTTCCGCAACGGTGACTTTCAACATCACTTGTTGCTCGCCGACGATCTTCATCTGGTTGATGATCCCGGCTTGCGACAATGCGATCGGATCCAAGTTGCGTCGTCGCTCCGCGGCAGCCTCCTCGCTCGAAAGCGGATCCACCGCGCCGATGAAGTCATATGCCGCCGCGACGGTAACCGGATTCGTAGGCCGGGTCACACCCGCCCGAACCCCGCGTGCCCCGGTCAGGATCTGCAAGATCTGCGACATTTCAATCGCATCCGGTGCTTGCCCGCGAACGATCAGGCGATCCGCAATCTCATCGAGCTGGACAAAGCTGTTCGGAAACTTCTCGTTCAGTTCCGTTTCCAAATCGCCGACGGGCTTGGCAAGGATCGGATCCTCGTAAACCCGCACCAAGTAGCTGACAACGCTTTGACCGCTCGGCGCGCCGGCGTCTTGGAACCACAACATCAAGGTTGTCGTTCCTGGCTGAACGCCCGTCACGGCCAACTCGCGACCACTTTCTTGATCGATGATCTCAGTGCGAATGGTGTCCTCATCGGGGACATAAATTCGCGTTGGCGTATCGGCGAGGCGTAGGACTTTTGGACGACCAAGGACCAGCGAAAGTGGTATCTCAGGATCAATCTCCGACTCGACAAAGCGACTGGCTCGTTGCTTGGCATCGTCACTGGGCGGCGGCAGAATTAACTCCGCGGGCAACCCAGATTGAATGCGAGACGGTCCAACATCCGGAACTGGTTGCCACGGAACAGCGCGTTCGTCGCCCGGAAGTCCCAAGTCCGAACGGATCGATCGGGGCTCACCGGGTTGCGGATTGGCTTCCGGCAACCGGACCGGACCGCGTTCTTGTGCGAACGCAGGCATCGCGATCCACCCCATGAGCAGCATCGCCAGAACACGACGCAGCGGTGATATCAGCGGCATTGCCGACTTAGGGGGCATGAAACGTCTTCCGTGAATGGACTGCAAAAAGACCTGCGTAAAACGTCGCCGCAATCGACGCAGCACCAGCAGGACGGGTCCGACCACAGGACAATCCTTCCAATCGGCACAATCGGAAGACAACTTGAGCCGCGTTCGCAGGGGCAGTCATGCGAGGTCGATCACACCCGCGTTTTCGACTGGACGCTCGCCGCAGCGAATGTCGCCTGAAATCCTCGCCGCGATCAGTTTCGAACCAACCTACCGGCAGTCGTTGCAATGCCCGCGAAGAAGGATCTCGGTCACCTCGCCAACCTTGCCACTCTCTCGCTGGCTGCCGGCGGTCAACTTCACGTCATTCAAGCAAGACACGGTGCCGCAATCGACGCACAGAAAGTGCGGATGAGCCGATTGGTCATGCTCTCCCTCGGCGATCGCTTCGAATCGCCAAACGTGATCTCCCAATTCGGTCCGGCGAAGCAAACCGGAGTCCGTCATGTCGTTCAAGTTGCGAAACGCAGTCGCTTTGTCCACGCCGTTGGCGGCGAGCTGCTCGGCGACATCCGCATGGGTCAAAGGAGCCTTCGCTTCCCGAAGCATGACCAGTGTGGCGATTCTCGCAGGAGTTGCTCGCAACCCCGCCTCACGAATCGCCTGCTTGATGGCTTCAATGGACTCAGGCGACTTGCTCACAGCGGTGACCTAAAAGAAATGAACCTGACCAGGATTCGACAACCAACGCTCAGCATATCAACCTGCAATTCTTTTGCAAATCCACAGAATCGGCAGGCACCGATCCAGCGAGGCTGGGTTCCCCCGGGAACTGAAACGCACCGAGGATGCCCCGCGCCGCTGGGTTCGAGCAGAAGCCGATCTGGCTTGCTGTGGCGAATGAATTGGCTGAAGACCGCATCAAAAGCGAACGCGACGGTACAGCACAGGCAACCGCCGCCAAGTTCCTGCACGTTGACCTCCGGACACTTCGAGTCGATCAGTAGCTCGCCCACGGTCACCATGCCGTACTCGTTCACGAAAATCGACCATCGTTCGCCTTCCGGTCGGTGCTCAAGCAAGCGATTGATCGCCGTTGTCTTCCCTGACCCAAGGAATCCCGTGATCAGATTGGTTGGGATCGGCATCATCGAACTCGAACGGGGCTGTTTTGCTGGCTGAGGTTTGGCATCCATTTTGGATACTTTAGCAGATCCCCAAGAACACTTCCTTGATGCATACGTATTGCAGGTGCGTCGTATTGTCATAAACTGAACGTGTCCTGACGGCACTCATCGCTTCTTTTTCTACGAAGGGTTCTTCTATGTTGCTCAAGTTCCGAACACTCTGCTTGGTCGTTGCCTTGGCTGGTTGCGGGCCCCTCGCCGCGGCTGACCAACCCTCTCTGCAGCAGCCCACTGACACCGCTGACAACAGCGTCCCGAATGACGCCGGCGAGTCGGTGCACGAAGATGGCCCGATTCTTGTCGTTGCTCACAAGAGCTTGCTCGACAGAATCGCGACTTGGACCGACGCTCCGGCAGAATGCCTCTTTGATCGAGAAAATCTAGCCGACGACAAAGCTCAACGGACGGTGCCGGCTTTACCCATCGCTCGATTGCTCAGCGCGAAGTGCTTCCTCTATTGCCCAAGCGAAGAACTGCCCATCGAAGCCATCTATCGAGAGCGTCTGGCAAACCATGGTGTGAAAGTCATCCCCATTACCTCATCGTCCCAGCGTCGCAATCAAGAACTGCAGAAGAGTGCGCTGTTGGCCAAGTTGCAGTAAGCAGCAATCGAACCGAACGGATAACACCAAGTGGCATAGCAGTCTGTTGATTTAGTCGTATACCAAATGACAACAATTAGCCGATGGGCGTTAGCCCCGGTTGGCGTCTGACTAACCGCCGCTAACGCGGTACGGCTCGTTAAATCAACAGCCCGATAGGCTTCCAGCCTGTGGAAGACCAACACAGGCTGGAAGCCTATGCCACACCCATCCCAACCACCCTCTTGAAAATCCAATGAACCCAACCGATCCAACAACGCCCCAAGCAGAACGTCTTCCTGTCACCGTGCTTTCCGGATTTCTCGGAGCCGGCAAGACGACGCTGCTCAACCACATTCTGACCAACCGCGAAGGCCTACGAGTCGCGGTGATCGTCAACGACATGAGCGAAGTCAACATCGACGCGGCGTTGGTCAAATCGGGCGACGCGAATCTTTCGCGAACGGAAGAACAGCTCGTCGAGATGTCCAACGGTTGCATCTGCTGCACGCTTCGCGAAGACCTGCTCATCGAAGTTCGCCGGCTCGCTCGCGACGGCCGCTTCGACTACCTGCTGATCGAATCCACCGGCATCTCCGAACCGATGCCGGTCGCAGAAACGTTCACCTTCGAAGACGAAGAGGGCGACAGCCTCTCGTTGGTCGCCGAACTGGACACGATGGTGACCGTTGTCGATGCAGGCAACTTCATGAAGGACTTTGGCTCGTGGGATGATCTCATCGATCGGCGTTTAGGTCTTGGCGAAGACGACACTCGCAACATTGTGGATCTGTTGGTCGATCAAGTTGAATTTGCCAATGTCATCGTCGTCAACAAAACCGATTTGATCTCGCCGTATGAACTGGAGCAGCTCAAACAGATTCTACGTCAACTCAACGCCGAGGCCAAAATCCTGACCACGACAGAAAGCCGCGTCGAGCTATCCGAAATCATGGGCACCGGTCTCTACTCTCTAAGTGAAGCCGAGGAGCAACCGGGATGGTTGGAAGTGCCTCGCGGGGAAGAAGAAACCGAGACCGAAGAATACGGCATCTCGAACTTCGTCTACCAAGCCCATCGTCCATTTCATCCCAAACGTTTGACCAGCGTTCTCGACGCCGACATGGAAGAAGGTTTATTCACCGGAGTGCTTCGTAGCAAAGGATTGATGTGGATCGCGTCGCGACACGATTGGGCCTACGACTGGTCGCAAGCCGGGTGCTCGATCCGGATGAACCCAGCCGGTTTCTGGTGGGCAGCCGCACCGGAAGAGGAATGGCCCGACGACTCCGAGTCCATTGAAGAAATTCGATCCAAGTTCGTCGGGGAGCATGGCGATCGCCATCAAGAATTGGTGTTCATCGGAAACGCGATGAACCAAGAACGAATCACCCAGATTCTCGATGACTGCTTGCTGACGGACGTTGAATTTGCTCAAGGCCCGGAAGCCTGGACGAACATGGAAGATCCATTGCCGCCCATCGAACTGGAATATGACGAAGAAACCGCAACCACGTGAGTGAGATTCGCCACCGAGACACAAAGGCCACAAAACGCAGCAACGCAAACGAGCAAGCTCTTCGCGTCCTCCATGTCTAGCTGGCAAACCCAAATCCTACATCTTGAATTTCCTGATTTGAAATTTCGCTGATCCGAAGTTGACGAGCAGCCCGTGACTCAGCGTGGTCGCTTTTAGATAGCCGAGGATTTGTGCAACATGTTTGTCATCGATTCCTCGAGCGGCTTTGATCTCAACCACCAGAATTTCTTCGACGACAAGGTCTAACTTGTATTCGCCTAAACAAAATTGGTCGTCATCAAACACCTGCACCGGCACCTGCTTTTCACAGCGAATGCCGGCTTTGGTCAAACGATGGAGCAATCCGTTTTCGTAGATTTTTTCCAGGTAGCCGGTGCCCAAATAGACATGCAAATCGTAAGCGATCTGTCGAACCCGATCGCAAAGCTCGTTGACTCGCACGTCACTCCAGTCTTGATTGACACTCATCTCCTAGGCCTATTCAAAAACATGGTGCATAAACAGATTCGCCACAGAGGCACAAAGACCACAAAGTCTATCTTCCTTTGTGACCTCTGTGCTTTTGTGGCCAAAATCAGGGCGGTGCAACACAAATGAGATTCGCCACAGAGGCACAAAGAGCACAGAGGTTTTGGCTACAAAGTCGATCTTTCTTTGTGACCTCTGTCCCTTTGTGGCCAAACGAATTCGGTGCAAGACGACAGTTGGCTGAGTTTTGAGGCCCCGCTACCACCGATTGTTCCATCGCGTGTGCGCAAACCAACCACCGGTCCGACCAAGCCAAGTTGGTAACCGCCATGCGGCGGTACAAATTTTCAATTACCGGAACAGCGTTTCAACCGAGAATTTGATCTCGCAGTCGTCGCAGACACGAAAGGCGACCGAATCGTTCAAGTTTTCAGTTTGATAACCACCATCGTCTTGGCGTCGATCGAGAACAACCGTTTTTTCTTGTGGGTCAACAATGAGGTACGCGGCGATGCCGTGCTGGTGATAGAGCTGTCGCTTGTAGCCGAGATCGTTCCGTCGCGTGGACTCCGAAAGCACTTCCACAGCGACTGCGGGAGCCTTTTCCAAATGCCGTTCGGGTGGATCGCCGCAGACAACCATCACGTCCGGTCGCACAACGGTATCGTCACTGACAATCCAATCCAGCTCCACCAATGCTTCGGCATTGCAATCAATTACTTCGACCGCGTTGCCCAGCAATCTTGCAATCCGCGAGACCAGCGACTGATGCCGACCAAATGGGCTGGGGCTCATCGCAATCGCAATGCCTTCCCACAATTCCCAGTCACCCTCCCAGTGCTGGTAGTCGCTTGCCGTGTAATGCGGTGAAAACTCGTATGCACTCGACATTTTTGATCCCTCGTAAATGCGCCCCCTCAACCAAATGGCCCGCATGAATGCAGCGGAGACGCAGAAATAGCCCGGCTGCCCACTGGACCAGTGCCCGTATTCTAGCAACGATTTCATTTGACCGAGAGTCGAGACTTGGCAATCACGATTTTAGCCGCAATCGAATCCCCAACAGGGATCAAGCGGTCCAAGCTAGCCGACTGCAGTAGAAAACGCCGACGCAAAGAATCAGCCCTGCACGCAGATACGGCCACGGCAGCTTCCCGAGTCGGCTGTCTTCGCGAATCGGGCCGCCGCCGAATCGTTGCAGCAAAATACCGACCAGCGTCAGACTGCTGGCAATCCCGGCAGCAAACAAACCGATCACCGCGTACGCCGCGACTGGCGATCCAGTCGACATGCTGGTGAAGTAGGCGGCCAAGGCAGACGGACATGGAAGCAGCCCAAAGGCGACGCCCAACAACGCACTCATCGAGTAGCTCGACCGCTTGGACACCGGCTCAGCATCACAACTGGCGTGCGGATGCGACTTGCACCCACACGCCATTGGCTTCGCCCGCCAAGCCGACCACAGCATCCAAATCCCCACGCACATCACCAATGCGGCACTGATCCACTGCAGTGATTGCGTGACCACTTCATCATCATGATGATGGTCGCCGGTCACCAAGTGATGCGTCAGGTGCACCGCCATGGCGATCGCAATCAACGAAACGGAATGAGCCAAACCACTGGAGATTCCCATCACGATCGGGTGCCAGAAACTTCGACGTTCCCCAGACAGATAGACCAGCATCGCGGTCTTGCCATGCCCCGGTTCCAAGGCATGCAAGGCACCAAGGAAGAACGCAAGTCCTAACGTCAGTTCATGGGAATGAGTCGGCATGTTTTCTCGCCTACTGACTGCAAGGACGGTCTTCGGTACCGCTGACAATTTTGAGCTTCCGACCGACCGCCCAATGCTTCGAAACCGATGACATTTCAATGACTGACTTGGTACCCGGAGCACAAAGGATGGCTTTCCAAGGGCGAACCTGCTTGCGAATTCCAACGACGCATAATTCTTGGTCCAACATGACCACGTCGATCGGAAACCGCATGAAACATGTGTGGAGCGACGAACAAGGCGTGATCAACAATCCGGTATCAGCCGGCAGCGACGATCGAAACTGCAAGCCTTTGAATCGTCGCCAAAAGGTGTCGGCGACTTCGACTTGGTTCAACAGGATTTCGTTGGTGGTGGCGTCGATCACGTGTCTCATCCTCCACCGCCTGTCAACGAATCAACGATTCGCAGCAACTGGGTGAAGAATGGACCGAGAGGCCAAACGAACAAACCAGGCAGGAAGCAAACGACGAGCGGGATGACACGCTTCGTCGCGAGAGACTGAGCGAACGCCATTGACTTTTCACGCCGTTCGGCTCGGACATCTTCGGCTTGCAATCGCAATGTTTCCGAGACACTGGCTCCCATTTGTTCGGACTGGATCATCGCGGCGGTGAATCGGGTGAGCGGTGGAACATCCAACCGGCCCGCCAACCTACGAAACGCAACACTCCGTCGCATGCCACCCAGCAAGTCGCGTTGAAATCCGCGGCATGCACTGGCCAACACTCGATCGGGACGCTGAGTCCGCTGCCAACGATCGAGTGCCGCATCAAACCCTAGCCCACCTTCCGAGAGCGTGGCCCAGAGGTCCATGGCAAGCGGCAGATCACGTGACACCTGCAACACCCGAGCACGGCGTGACGCTCGCACCACCAGGATTGGCAGTGACGCAAGGATGATCGCAATCAACCAAGGCGAAACAATCACCACCGGCGCGAGCATGCCGGACAACCCACCGGGAACAGATTCAATCCCTTCCAAAAAGACTTGTTGCAGACCTGACCAGCGAAACAACAACGCACAACAGATCCCGCTGAGCAACATCAAGACGGTCGCGGCAATCAACAACGTCCCCGCGGCCGGTGTGCTGTATCCAGCCAGCATCATCCGCCGACGAAGCCAACTGATTTGGTTTTCCTCGATTTTGGATGAGTCCGTTCGCGTCACGTCCCGTTGCAAACGGTCCAGCGCCTCACCACGCCGTTGGTACCTTCGCCAAACGGCATAACAAACGAGGACGATGCCCAGCCAAAGGACGACGACGATCGTGACTTGTAGTTGAACGCTCATGCTTTTGGCCGACTAATAGCGTTCATCCAAACGATTCCGACGGCCTGCAACACGATCGTCGCGGCGATGGCTGCGGAACCAAGCGAGCTGCTGGCGAACTCTTTCATCACGTCCGGTCGGTCCAACCACAGCACCAACGCGACAAAGTAGATCAGCAACAAAACGGCAATCGTCGAAAATTGACTTTGCGCAATATTGCTGCGGATTCGACGAGCCACCTCTTGCCGGTCACGAGCGACTCGTGCGACGGATGCTAGCACCGGAGCGAGCGAACCACCCGTTTCCCAGTGAACGCTCATGGTCGTCGAAAACAGCTCCATCGCGTCAATGGGCATCCGTCGCGCCAACTCACGAAAAACGCTGCTTCCTGAATCGCCTAATTGGATGCGTCGCACGCACCAATGGATCTGGTCTCGCAAGGGTGAAGCGGTCACCTCCGATGCCGCGGCCAGTGCCGCCGAGGCTCCCGCCCCGCTGCGCAACATTGGGATCATCATGTCCAGCAAATCAATCAACTGCCGCTCGATTCGACTGAGCCGCCAAGCGTACCACCCCGATTCAAGCTGAGCCAACAACAAGGCGATGACCACTCCGATTGCTGCCACGATCGAAAAAGGAATGGAGGTCAACAGCCCTAGCGTCAGCGAGATCAACGCCCCGATGACATATGGAACCAAACGAAGTGGCCGCGAAAGCGGTCGAATGATCTGTCGGCGATCCGCTTGTGCCAAACTCGCATCAACTGGCAACGAATTATTTGTCTGCGATAGCAAAGCGATGCTGTCACCGAGCCGATTGCCCGCCGTCGCACCGGCCAACGATCGACGCAGGGCCAGCGTCGCACCGGCGAGCACGAACAAGGTGACAGCCAGAATGAGAAGGACCGTCATGACGTCGAACCACCCCCGGTCTCAAACCAAGAGGTCGGCACATCGATGGCGCGGGCGTGCAATTTTTCAACCAAGCGAGGCACCGTTCCCGTCGCAACATGCGTTCCCTTCAGACGCTTGCCTTTCCGCCCCGAGACATTGAACCGAAATATTTGTTGCAACTGCGGCGTGTTGCCTTCCAGTCCAACCAATTCATCCACGGACTCAACACGGCGCACGCCGTCCTCGTAGCGACGAACGTGAAAGATCAGATCGATCGCCGAAACAATCTGTCCACGAATCGCTGTTGGTGGCAACTCCATGCCGCTCATCAACACCATCGTCGACAAGCGTGAGATCGCATCACGAGGGCTGTTCGCGTGAACCGTTGTCAGCGAACCATCGTGCCCGGTGTTCATCGCTTGCAGCATATCCAGCGTTTCGCCGGCGCGGACTTCGCCGACGATGATGCGATCCGGCCGCATCCGCAAGGCATTGACAACCAAGTCACGGGCCGCGATCGCCCCTCGTCCTTCCACGTTGGCAGGACGCGTTTCCATTCGGACAACATGCAATTGATCCAAAACCAACTCGGCCGCGTCTTCGATCGTCACCACGCGTTCGTCGTCAGGAATGCTTTCGCAGATCGCACCCAAGAAAGTACTCTTGCCGCTACCGGTTCCTCCACTGATCAGGATGTTCAATCGAGATCGAACCGCGACGGAAAAGAACTCGGCCATCGTTGGATTGAACATCCCCAACCGTTGCAATTCTTCCGCTCGCAATCGGCGCCGACCAAAGCGGCGAATTGAAAGCGTTGGACCATCCAAGGTCACCGGAGGCAGGGTCGCGTTGACACGGCTGCCATCGGGAAGTCGTGCATCCACCATCGGCTGCGACTCATCGATTCGGCGTCCCACGCGAGTCGCGATCCGCTGAATGATTCGCGTCAGGTGGTCGTCATCACGAAACTCGACTTCGGTCAGTTCGAGTTTGCCGTAGCGTTCGACAAAAACATGATGTGGACCGTTGACCAAAATGTCGGTCACCGATGGATCGGCCATCAACGGTGCCAGCGGTCCCAGCCCGAGCGTTTCCTCCAACAAGTCGTCTGCCAGACGTGAACGCTCCGAATCGTTCAGCGGCAACTGCTCGGTCTCGGCTATCTCAGCGACAAAGGCATCGACTTCCTCTTTGAGCTGTTCGTTGTTGGCCGTCAACAAACCGCGTCGATCCAGGTCATCGAGCAACTGCCCATGCAAACGTCCTTTGACCGTCACCGCTCGGCCGCGACGAGCCGGGTCCGCCGCTTGCTTCGCCGTGTCTTCGGTGAGTCGTTCCGGTTGCGGTTTGCTGGTCGTCAACCGAGTCGGTCGTCCAACCTTGCCCAGCCGAGATCGCAGATTCGAGTCGCTCATGAGACGGCCTGCTGTTCAGTCACCTGATCGGATTCCACCCTTTCGGTTGCGGAAGGATCGGACGCAGCAACCGGCGGAGAGAGATCCGATCCAACTCGGCGTAACAGTTCATCGGCCAGCTTTCGCATCGCACCGCCAACGCCCCACCAACGACGCGTCGAGATGACGGGGTGTCCCAGGTTCGCGGCTTCCAAAACACGGCGGTCATACGTGATCACCGCAGTGACTGGTTCCCCGAGTTGCTCCGTCACTTCGGCCGCGGACAAACTGCCCGCACAATTCTGGAACCGATTCAGGATCAACGAACGTCGATCTCGGCGAACGTCCAATTGGTCCAACGTCTTCAGCATTGCCGCGGTCCCAGTCAGCGTGGGCACGACGTTCTCCGTCACCACCGCGACATGCTCCGCTCGATCAAAAATCGCGAGCGTGGTGGCATCTAACAAAGGAAACGAATCGACGATGACCAAATCAAATGCCGATTTCGCAACACCTAAGATGATCGACATGCAGGTGTCGTCCACCTCCGATGCATCCGCGGGTGTCGGAGGTGCACTCAAGACATGCAGTCCCGACTCGTGCCGTGTCGTGACTTCACGCAGCATCGTGGCATCCAGTCGATCTCGCATGGCAGCGACATCGGCGATCGTCATTTCCGGCGTCAGGTCCAACAGAGATGCCGCCACTCCCAATTGCAGTGAAGCATCAACCAGCAGCACGCGTTGATTCGTCGTGGCAGCCCAGTGAACAGCGGTGTTGATGGCGATCGTTGACTTTCCGACACCACCCTTGGTACTGGCGACCGCCAGCAACCTTCCGCGACGTCCCGATTCTGGGCGAGACCGCGCGACGCGGCGAATTACACCGGCAAGCTCTCCTGCACTGGCTGGACGTCGCAAGAAATCACGGAACCCGACGCGGACAGCTTCCACCAACAGTCCATCGCTGGGGTCGGCATCGTCATCCAAGATGCCGATGATCGGGCAAGTGATCTGGTGCACTTCGATCGCATGCTGCCAGACATCCAGCGACTCGCGTGATCCTGACAACTCGACCAGCAACAAGTCCGGTGCATCATGCCGCATGCTGTGGATCGCGGACGAAAGATCGGTGCAGAAACCGACGGAATGATCCCCTTCGAGAGCCGAGGTGGCGGCTTCCAGTTCAATCTCAAGTGAGTCCGACTGCACGACGGCGAGGAACTTGGTCATGGTGTGCCTCCGTGAATTTTTTGGCTACGGACCAGGGCGGGGGCACATGCGATGAAGTCTCCCTCAACATCACTGAGAGATTGATGGACGAGAAGAAGATCATGGCTCAGAGGGTAGGTAACCCAACCAAGGTTGGCCGTTGCGTTGGCTCTTTCGTATCCCATATCGGAAAGAGTCATTGGCGTCACATCGTCATCTTGAACGCTTGCCAACATGAACCCAACAACACGAATCTCAGACGAACCTTCAAGCATGACGGAAGACGCAATTGGCAAATAGCCTACCCCGTCTTCGGGATCGCCCCCGGTCATCAACGATCCAATCTGAAACGGATCTTCCGGACGGAGAAGCGTGACGTCGGTGAACCGCTCCGCACGGACATCGACCAATTCGATTGCTGCGTTGATGGCGGTGGGTAAGCTCGAGCTAACCGCCGTTCCCACCGCGACTACTGGAGCTAACTTCGCAATCGACTCACTACGCACTGCGATACCGCAGCCTTTTAACCCAAAGTCGAGTAGCGAACCGCGACTCCAAAGATAGGTCAGTCGCTCGGCCGAAGTGCCTCCGGCGATATCGTCTTCGCCAGTCCGGCGGAGACGCACCAAGATCGCATTCGGATCGTTTACGTCTGGTTCGAACGCCGGGCTGCGGTCGTACCCAATGGGCAGACCAGGTAAATCGTCTGGCACCTCGCCACGCACATACTCACCGAGCACGATGTCGCCCGCGATGTCGTTGTCGACATTGGGATCCAGCATCGGACGAACAGGATCACCGAGGGAATCTCGATTGATCGTTTGAGAGCTCTCAGGTTTCTCGCCGCCGCCGAGGACATAACCATCTTCCAGCTCAATGCGATGTGGTCCCCAACTCTCGGACATCTCTGCTGCGCGACGGACGACCGCGTCACGTGTTGTTTCCTCATCAGCCCCCATCGCCAACTGCCAACCACCTTCGATCGCGGCGGCGTCAGAAACCGATTGCATGTGAGCCTGAGTCAGACGAGCCATTCCGATGTCGATCAACAACCCTGCGATCGCCAGCAATGCGAAGAGCAGCATCACCACCAGAATCAACACGGCTCCACGCCGAGCTTCTTTGACCCCTCCGGGGTCATACTCGCGTGTTGCGAGACGTTCCGGGGGTGCGCTTCGCGACCCCCGGCTACCATCTTTTACCGCTCTGCGGTATTCCCGACTCACCGATCCCGAAGGGATCGAAGACGGTAGCCGTGGGTCGCGTAGCGCACCCACGGGCCGGGCACAACAAGAGTCCCGACCCCGGAGGGGTCGAAGATCTGACAAACCTTCCCAACAACGCCGTAGAATTGGTGGCGTCACTTGCAACTCAAGCCCCAAGGCTCCGCCATGTCGACGTTCTACAGCTTGCACTACCACATCACCTTCTCCACCAAGCACCGCAAACCCTGGATCCAGATCGATTGGCGAGATCGGATGCACGCTTACCTGGGTGGAATCGTTCGTGAGCTCACCGGCATCCCTCTTTCTGTCGGCGGCGTTGAAGATCACGTGCACTTGCTCGTCGGACTCAAGACCACGCATTGCATTGCTGACTTCATGCGGGAATTGAAAAAGTCGACCAGTCGTTGGATTCATGACGACATCGGCTACAAACCCTTTGAATGGCAAAATGGTTACGCCGTCTTTTCGCTCAGCCCGTCGGCCATCCCCGAGGTTCGGCGATACATCGAAAACCAAGAAGAACATCATCGCAAGCGAACGTTCCGAGAGGAGCTGATCGAAATGCTTGATCGTGCCGGGGTGAAGTACGATCCGAGATACTTGGATTGAAGTGCGCGATGGTTCTTTGACCCCTCCGGGGTCATACTCGCGTGTTGATGTTCCGTGGGTGCGCTTCGCGACCCCCGGCTACCTTCTTTCACCGCTTCGCGGCGACTCCAACCCAACGATCCCGAAGGGATCAAAGACGGTAGCCGTGGGTCGCGAAGCGAACCCACGGACCGAATGACGCAACTCGTATCCCGGCCCCGAAGGGGTCGAAGATTTCTTCTCCCCGCCAACGCGGAGAGCGACAACCGACCTAGCTCCCGATCCAGGAAGCCCATTCCAACCTCCCCTCTCATTCTTCCGCCCCAAACAACTGGGCTTCTCGCGAACCGCCGACGAAAATATCGGTTCGCTTGGCATCCGAAAGCGGATCGAACTTCATCACGGTCACTCGTTGCGGCGTGTCGCTCACCAAATCCAACGCGTCGACCCGCGAACTGCCCGACCGGACCGTCGCTCGCAGACTCGCTCCCACCGCGACGACGTATTCCAACTGAGCGACCTGGTCGGGACGAACCGCGACGATCAACTTGGGCGACTCGGAATCCTTCGAGTCTTTCGATTTCCTGGCCGTTGGATTGCCTGGTGAGCGCGTTGGCATCACGACGATGACGTCGTCCGCAATGGGTTCGACCCTAGTTCGCTGAGCATCGGTGAGCTTGACGTTGGCAAAGCCACCGCGGCTGCCGCCACGTGGTTCATCGGCCGTCCGGCTCGCCACGAGATCCAGACGCTGCCCGAACTCGAATGCATCCCCGCCAATCAGCCCCTCGGTATCCAAGAAGAACAAAACCCTTCCAGGAGGCGTTGCACCGGAAAGCCCAACCATCGTGCCGACGGGCATCAAGTCGCCTTCTTGAATGGGTACGGTCGCGGGAAGATCATGACGAGGGATCCGCCCCACCAACTGCGACAAATCGGTGATCCAATTCGATTGTTCCGCCGTTTCGACGGGGACTTGAATTGTTCGCACGTAAGCCGTCGCGGGATCTTCAAAGCTGGTCGGCCGGATCGTTTGGTAAGCCAACAAGGTCTGCCCGGGAATTGGAACTGCAACCATGCCGGCGGGAACATTGGTCGACGGTTGATCCGTGTCGGGTCGTCCGCTGCGGACCAAGACGTTGACCGTTGCTCCCAGCTCCAACGCCGATGTGACCGCGGAGACGTCTTCGGCGGCAACTGCCAACACGACTTCCTCGACCGGCACACTCAACAGTCGCTTGCCCTGCGAAAGCGAAGCCGATGTTTCGGTGCTGACACGTTTGATCACCGGCGTCAGCACCACCGCTTGGCGTGCGACCAACCGGGCCGTTGTCTCTTTGTCTTGATCGCGATTCGAACGCCCTGAATCTGCGATCAACTCCGCGCCCGGCAATTGGCTGCCGGTCGAAAACTCAAAGCGGCTGAGTTTTTGAAGCGGGATGTTGGCCACCAAATCAATCTGTTCCCCCATGCTGATGCGATGCACGCCTGCGAGCTGAGCGGCTTCCAACGTCATCGCTCGCATGCCCGGCGGAGTCGCACCGGCCAAACCGGCTGGTGTCCCACGCTCGAAGAAGTTGGCTTCGGCGAACGCGAAGCCCGATGACTTGTCGCTCTTGACGACTCGTCCGATGATGTCCGTCGCCTGCGTGTACGCACCACCCAGTTTCACCAATTGGCGACTGGTGATGACCGATCCGTCTTCGAGTTGCATGACAACACCATCGTCGGTGCGCTGTGCCAGTTGGATTCGTTTGTCGATCAACTCGCCATCGCCATCCACAATCGTTGCACTCATGCCGCCGAGTGACGTCAGTGGAATCTCGATTCCATGAATGCCGCCCGTACGTGGATCGACCAAGTCGTTCCGAGTGACTTTGCTGTAGGCGGGAATCGTCTGCCAGTTCATCGGCAGCGAGATGGAATCAGGCCGGGGCTCTTCGACACGCCAAAAAGCGAGCCGTTCCATGGGCACTCCAGATGCCCACAGGGAAGCGATCAGGCCACCGCCGAGAACCAAGACGACAAGCAGCAACGCCAGCAGGATTTTGAATGTCCCAAAAGATGATTTTTGTTTTCGCATGATGGACTGTTGTCTTCACAGTGGGATAGGCTTCCAGCCTGTCAATCACGAACGACAGGCTGGAAGCCTATCCCACATTCATGGAGTCAACGTTTCCTCGGAATCGTCAGTGGAGGGTAAAAACACTTCCCTGCGAAAAATGGCGTGCGACACCAGCACTCGCCGGTACGGACGAATTCCGATCGCATCGCCTGTCAATTCGGGGCTGGTCATCGCTCCATGAATGCCGAGCCCATACTTACCCCCGTAAGTTCCTGCGTAGACCGACTCGCCGAGCGGATCCTCAAACACCAGCGGTTTGCTATCGAACAACGTGCCCTTCATCGCTTCAGAGTTGAGCGATTCAACCGCATCATCGTTGGCTGCATTTGGGTCCCCGGCGTTTGATACAAACGCACCACGGTCTTGATAGCTGCTCAACCAAGTCGACTGGGCGGGGTAGTGGACACGAAGTGCCACGACGCCTCGCATGTCTTGATTTGAATCTTCGAGAGAAAATGGTTCGGGGTTGGTGTCGGGATCATCAACTTCCTCGACCACACAAACCCAACGAATTCGCTCGGCACCACCACCGTTGTTGTGCCCCTCTTTTCTCTCGACAACGAGAGGGATCTGAACGACGTAATCGTCTGCGACATAGTCGGGATACTCGATCCCCGACTCATCGGACTCACCTTGGGGACGTTTCAACAGCGCACCGGGATACCGCATCAGTCGCATTGGCGGAGTCGCGTCGTCGTTGTCGTGATCGAATACGTCGAGCACGTAAAGCACCGCCAACTGTTGATTCAACAGCGGCATTTGCGGCACGACATAGGTGAAGAAATTGTGGCCTGGCTTCTCTTCTTTCAACTTCGTTAGATCGATCACCAACCAGCGATCGTCATAGACTCGCTGGCGAACGTTTTTTTGTTCGAGTGCATCCTCGAACGTTTCATCAAATGGCAGCGGCGTTTGTGAAAGCTCTCGGGCACCCACATTGGCCGCTTGTTGAATCTGACCTGCTGCGTAGATCCAAATTCCAAAGGTGATCGCGCCACCGACGAGCATGTACAGCACCAACGCGACGAGCCCAAACTCGACGAGTGCTTGACCGGATCGTTTGCGGCAGCAACTTCGCATTACTTCGCGCTCTTCAACATGGAAACGATCCTCTTCGAATCAGACGAGGAAATGAACAAAACCGACATAGCCCACGAACCCCGCCGTAATGGCCGGCACATAGGCGTAATCACTCTGGCCGCGAAGCATCGCGATGAGAGAGAGCACGCCACCCGCGATGGCCATTCCAAACAACACAATCAAAATCCCAACGGGTCCGACCAACATGGCGATCGCGATGATGAGTTTGCCATCGCCACCACCGAGCTTCGCGAATCGAAACAAGGCGTACGCGATCGCAAGTCCAACGACTCCACCGGCCAACACCCAAACGATCGGAAGCCCCAGCCAGCCCAACAGCGAACTGATAACGGCAACGCTGCCGATCAACACCGAGATCCAATCGGGAATCTCTCGCGTGCGCACATCATGCAAGCAGGCCCAAGCCAACAAGCAAGTGACAATCGATGCGACCAACAGAAACATCCGGAACCACCAAGTGGCATAGGCTTCTAGCCTGTGGGACAGGACACACAGGCTGGAAGCCTATGCCACATCAAAACAGATAGACCACTCGCGGCGAGCGTGACTCGCCGCGAGTGAATGAGTTCCCAAGAGCAGCTAAAACTACTCTCCAGCCTCAAGAATCAAGCCGCCAAATCCGTCGCCGTCACCGTTTAGCACATTCGAGTCAAGCCGATTGCCTGCAACATCAGCTGCGATCGTTCCGGCATCCAATGCAATTCCGTCTGCCGAAGCACCAGTTGTTTCAATCAGCTTCCCACTGACCATCGGTCCGTTGTCATCGGCGTGTGCACCAGGAAGAATCGCTGCGGTTGCACCGATCAAATCGCTGGTCTTGTGACCAAACACTGAGATCGCAGCGGCACAAATCAAAGCCACACCGGCGATGATCAAACCGTACTCAACCAGGCCTTGGCCCTTCTTGTTGTTCAAAAACTTACGCATTGTGTTTTCCTTTGAGAAAACGGGTTTCAGAAAAATGTTTTGCCGCCTGACCAAAGGTTCCGCATGACCAATGCAGGCATGTGCGGCGGCGACGAACAAACCGCACACGTTGTTTTATTAGCGGAACGGCGCGAGCCGTCCGGTGCAGTGACTCTTTCACGGATGGCTTTTGCGTTTCCGCTGCTGAATCGATCTGTCTTGTATAAGGAGCCCCACCGCGCGAAGCACAACCGATCAGGTTTGGTCGGACCGATTGACCGATCGCACCGCCGCGCGGCGGGACGTATTGGGTCGTGAGTCCAGTTGAATCAGCGCGCACCGATGAACAGCGAGCACCAAAACAAACGAGGTGGAGAGCGTGAGATTGGCTTTCAAACCGTCATGTGTGGACGACAGGCTGGACGCCTATCCCACGGACAGAATGCAAAACCTAAGCGGAGATCGCCGGTGGCCCGCGAGGCTGCGGGACCGAAAGAAGAGTCGCCAACAAAGGGCGAACAGCAGGGACGCTGGTGAGTTCCGATGCATACTCGGTTGGAAGAACAACCACCAAGTCCCAAGTCACACCGACTGGGCTCGCCAATGATTGGCAAATCCCGCAGGTATCGTGATCGTGTGGTGCGTTTGAATCGCGCGAGTGTGGAACCGTTTCCGAAGCATCTTTGGACGATGCATCTGATTCCGTCACATGATGATGACACCCGTGCGGACAAACAGAAACTGCGTCCCCGACGTTGTCATCCGCATGCGAATGGGACTCGCTATCACAGGTGGCCACATGCAACCAAGCCGGAGCGTGACCGAAAACGATCAAGCTGCAGAGCAGGCTAGCGACGAGGGGCCGGAACAGCGAAGTCATGAAAGCGACGTTCGATTCAGAGAGATTTTGATTGTGGCAAAGTGGTCCGACCAAAGACGATTGCTGCCTAGTACGATGACTACAACCCATCCGTTCGTCAAGTTCATCGTCGAAAACTTCAAGATTTCGACGTTTTTACGACGCACGTTTCTTGGTCATCGTGTTGGGCCGTCAGCTCAAACCGAACGTTGGCCAATCGTCTTCGCCTACCACTTGCTGCCACGTTGAATTCGGTGATCAATCGCCGATGACAAACAACCGAGTGCCGGTTCGAACAATGATTTGCTCACCCGATGCCGCGACCCCGTACACAATCGGATCACGGGAGGAGGCCGCGGAGTTCTTCCGCCGTTCAGCGAAGCTCTTGGCCATCGCATCGATCTCCTGCTCATCGAGCTTGCCATCGGCGTTCGTATCCAGTCGCCCGATCATGCTTCGGAACATCTCGGGGATTTCGTCGCCTTCCAAGACACCATCCCCGTTCTGATCGCCAGCCTTGATCCGGGCGGCCATGCCTCCACCTGGACCTCCAGAAACTGGCGAAGCCTTTTCGCCACCACCATGTTGCCCACCATGCCCGTGCGAGCCACCGGGCTCACCCGAAAACTCCTGGTACGTTTCGGGCGTTGGCGGAGTGTCTTGATCCCACAACCAATTGCTGGCCAGCTTTTTGAACTCGGGCCCCGCAGCGATCACATGACACTGACCGTTCTTGCAAAAGAAGTAGAGCCTTCCATCGGAGACAATCGGAGTCGCCCAACAATCTCCATCGATCCGTTGGCGGTAAACGATCTCTCCGCTTTTCACGTCCAAGCAATGCAGAACATTGGCCTTGTTCAAGAAATACGCGTGCCCAATGGCAACGACCGGGCTGGCGTATTCGCAGATCGCTTTGTCCGCACGCCAGGCAACATGAGGCTGTCCATTTTCGATTCTAGAAAGATCCAAACAGCAGTTGGACCGCACGTCCCCATCCCCGGCAAACTCTGGCAATCGAGCGCCAATCAGCAACAAATGGCCAGCCAAAGTGGGCGAGGGCACCGAGTTGCCCTCCAGGCCATCGAGCGACCACAACACGTTGCCGTTGGACGCGTCATAGCCGGTCACGCTTCCTCCGCTGCTGACGATCAATTGCTCCACGCCATTCACTTCAGCGACAATCGGTGACGACCAGGACTTCGACGATTCGCGATCGACGGTCCACGACGACTTGCCCGTCCGTTTCTCGATGGCCGTCAAAAAAGATGGTCCACCATGCTCCAAATTGAGAAACAAATGGGTGGCGTTCTGGGCCAGTGACGCTCCCACGCCGTGCGAATTGTCGAACTTGCCAGTCGACTTGGATACATCGCGATCCCAAAGCAATTTGCCTTGCAGATCAACGGCAACCAAATCTCCCGTTTCGAAGAAGGAATACACTCCTTCGTCGTCCACCACCGGCGTGGGTGCCGCACGAGCGTTCATGTAATTGGATGGATGCCCGTGCGTGGATTCCTTGGTATAGGTCCAACGAAGAGCCCCCGTCGCGAGATCGTGACATTGCACCAAGCAGGATTCTGACATCGAGCCTTTGACGCTGGTCGTGTAGACAGCGTCCTTGTGAACGACAGGAGCCGACTGCCCATATCCATCAAGCTCCCGCTGCCAAGCGATCCCTGAATCTCCGGCCCACTTTGTGGGAAGGGAGGCGGTTCCATGCGAGGAACCGCCGCCCCGAAAAGAGGTCCACTCGGCATGCGAGTTGGTTGTCAAAACCAAGGCGAATGGCACCACGCAAAGCGTCACCATCGCGAAACAGATGTTGTTCCGTTCCATTGAAGTTCTTCCTGCATCGTTGGAGCTGAGCGGGCAAATCGCACCGCGTGAAAAAGGGGTTGACCGGCAGTACTGAGCTGCCGGAGTGTTCAGATTCGCAACGCCATTGCCTGGCAGCACGAACGCCAATTCCAACATCGCGAGGCGTGATTCGCGTTCAGGCAGAAGCCCGTGTACGAGTCGCTTTGCAGCAAAAATGCGTAAGAAGTGGGTCGGAACATGACAGCCGCAAGGAGCGAAAACGTCG
>TARA_R110002072_G_scaffold46828_5_pt1 | contig 35671 bp, 47 predicted proteins | sample TARA_R110002072 | Tara Oceans TARA_R110002072 (sample SAMEA4397118) | marine metagenome | biome: Polar Biome; feature: [SRF] surface water layer (ENVO:00010504); material: water (ENVO:00002006), including particulate matter (ENVO:01000060) such as... | depth 5 m
TTCTGTTTCTCTTACATTAGCATCACCACTAATACTAACCTTGTCGCCATTTATGATTTGAAATAATTCAACTTTATTATTGGCCCTATTTGGGTTTCTCTTATTTCTCTTGAAGCTTCTCTCAATAACATACCGAGTGTTATCTATTGAAAAATCTATTTCAATAAAACCTTCATTCTTATTCTTGTGAATAACATCAGCCACATTTCTGCCGCCCGTTCTGTTGCTATTATTGAAGAAACCTTGTAGGATGGTGTAAAGGATACTAGACTTCCCTGTCGCATTAGGAGAAAAGATACCAGTCAATCCCTTGAGTTTATCAAAATTAATAACATTACTACCACCATAAGAGAATACATTATCAAAAATTACTTTATGTATTTTCCAAACTCTGCCGCCGTAAGTATCATACTCTTCACTTGCAGAAGTATCGTAAAAATCCTTATGTATAGACAACACTTCATCAACTTCCTGCTCCGACACAGTAGGTCGTTTAGCAAAGTATTGCTTCAATAGATCTTGCTGTGCTTTCAAGTCGGTTACATTCTCTGTCTTACCCGACAACGATAAATCATCTACCGTGTCCTGTACATCTACTTCAATAAACAATCCTTCGGGTTTGTATTTCTGTCGCAATACAGACTCTACATGTTTCGCAGTAGTCACACTATAATCGTCAGCACCTATAAGAATGCGAATATAAGGCTTAGACGGCAAATCAAACTCTAAATTATCTATACCGTCAATAGCCTCTTGGTCCAACCTAAAAGTTTTGAAGCCCCATTCATTTACCACTTCTACAAAAGAACATTTGTTTTCATCTGTATTCCAGATCAAAAAGCCTTTCTCTACTTCTTCACCAAAATTTTGTTGAATAAGAGATCCAGAATAGGCAACCTTAACCTTACCATTCTCATCTAAAATCATCGCTTGACGCGAATGAATATCTCCCAACATTCCAAAATCATAGTTGCGAAAAATGCTCTTGTCTACATCGCTTTCAATATTATGGTGCGCGCTAGTCCGGCTACCATCCAAGGCTCCATGATACAACGCTACATACTTTTTACCCTCTTGCCTATCAAACTCAATAGGCCACTCATTCTTACCATCTTGTATAGCGAAAACACCATACACCAAATCGTCTGTAACATCGCACAATCCACTCTCTGTGTAGAAGTGTATTGGTTTACCTTTGTCTTGAAGTAGTCTCACAATGGGAGTCAGGCTGTCTAAACGGTTATGTTGGTTGATAACACAGTCATGGTTGCCTAAGATTATATCTAAAGGAGCCACATCACTAAGAGCGTTAAGATATCTCCCTGCTAAATCCACCGCTTCGGGGGATAGATCAGTTTTATTATGTAATAAATCGCCAGCTATAACAACTCTATCTACATTAAAAGACTCTAAAGTGGCTATTAGATTATCTAATACTTCACTGTACTCTGTATGCCTACGTGTTTTACGAATATGTATATCACTTAAATGGGCAATAATCATTATCTAAACATTCTCTCCTTGATAGTATCCTTAAATTCTACGTTCCTCAACGCACCACTTGATGCTATTTTCATAAACTCTTCGCTACCTATTTCAGCTATGTCTCTATCTTCTCCTTCTTTCCAATCTATAAACCTAACTTCTATACCAAATATAATAAATTTATTCGCCATTGTCAAGGCCTTTTTTCGTGCATCGGCATCTAATGCTATTACTACTGGGGTCTTATTTTTAATGATTTTTCGGAATAATTTAAACTCATCATTGATAGAAGATCCCAGAATAGGAACTGCATTCTTTCGTGAAATGATGGCATCAAATACTCCCTCTACCAAATACAACTCCTTATCCCATTCCACCAAATGCTCATTGAAGACAACATCCTTCTTAGGAACCGTAGCATTCTTATACTTCATTTTCTCATCAGGCCTGATCGACCTGCTAACATAATAGTTCAAAGTTTCATTATCATCATAACTTGGGAACAATACTCTTTGTTCTGTTATACTATAATGAATATCATATTTGAGGATGTCTCCTTTTTCAAACCCTCTCTTATGCAGATAGTGTAAGGCAGCCTGAAAGAATACCTTGTTTATGTTCTTGAAGATAGGAACAAAACCTTTAGGTAAGGTGACTACTTGCTTTACTTTCTTTACGTCATTCTGCCCAAACAAATTATCAATATCAAGCTGGGGCTTAATGTAAGTATTTAATAGTTCGGCTTGCTGTGGGTTTCCACTCTTTATCATTAGTCGTGATAAAGTCCTACCTCTTTGCTCACACACCCAACAATTCCATAACCCCTTCTCTACGTTAACTGTAAGCTTTTTATTCTTATGATCGCAGAATGGGCAATGGAAATACACATTACCTTTTTTATCTACTGGATTATTTGGCCGCTGGGGATTGCCAAGAGCTGAAATTAAAACACTTAGAGTGTCAGACATTGCATAAACTTTCTGTTATCCATTTGTTTGTACATACAGCGGCCCGGAAACATTCTATTAAAAGTTTTCATAGGCCGAATAAAATATGATGCATCATCCTTATCGGGCTCGTTCCCATTCCATAAGCCCTTATCATCAAATAGATCCACGATATAGCAACTACAATTATTACCAGTTTCTCTGGCCACATTTTTAGCCATAGCATAAGCTTTTTCGATAACCATCGGGACTGTAACACTTGATCCCACGCAGATAAAAACCGCATCTTTTATTCCTTCCAAAGTTTCCGCTAAGTTTAAAAAATCAATGTATGAAGCTTCTCCTATCTTTGCTCCATCACATTTTGGATGCTCGTAAATAATATCGTGACCAATACTTGTGCAAATGCTCAAGGGTATTTCTCTTGTCCAACAATGCCAACTAAGGCTACTACAAGCTGCTGGCCAGATAGAGTCTTGATCTCTTTCTTCGGCTATGTATTTTCCTAATGCCCATCCATAACCTAATGAAGTATAATCATTAATAGCTTTGTTTATAAACTCTCCAGTATCCCATAGGCCGAAAGTTCCTTCCGCCAATCCTTGCCGAACATCTTCTTCAGTTTGACCAAACTTAGCAAATTCAAAATCGTGAATAGTAGAAGCACCATTAGTAACCACATGAGATATATAACCTTTCTCAAATAACTTTATCAGATGGTGCTGGCACTTGTTCTTAATAAAGTGAGCACCAAAACCTATAATGACCTTTTTCTTTTCTTCTATGTCGGCCTTAAGTATGTCTATGAAGTTTTGTTCATCTTCAGAAATAGGGGATCTGTAACGTCTAACGGGGTAGTAGGTAGTTTTTCTTTCAGTAACCGGCTGGATAGTCAATCGACTTCTATCAAACATCCACTCTTCTTTCTGCGGCGCCTGCTCGGGCCACCACAATGGCATCCGCAACATCGAACGCTTCTTTCGCAAACTCTGGTTTTGTTTTCATCAATGGTAAAAGTGTCTTCACTTCGGGATGTAGTTCTACTATTCTTTTGAGGACGTACTCTTTGGAGTTGGAACCTCTGGGAACCTTACACTCGGCCAAATTACGGGCACGAATAACATTAAGTAAAGAAGGGGGAGTTCCAAAGATTTCATAACACTTTCGTTGTATAACATGATTAAATCCTGCTAACTTTATGATGGTTTTTATGTTTGACTTACCAGAGATAAATTTTGTAATGATATCTTCCACCACTACATGCTTTATAGAATTAGTATTATCTCTAATCTCTTCTATAATATAAGCAACTTGATCAACTTTGTCAAGCCATTCATTATATTTTTTTAAGGGGATGTGTCCTGCGGTTTCAAACTTGTTTTCGGATAAGTTCCAAATACAAAAACCGCAGCAGAACGTGCTTAGGTCGAGTCCCAACAAATAATCCTGTTCTGCTGCGGCCATTTTATATTACCAAGACTTTGATACTACTAAGTAAGGAGTCTCCGAGTCTGGATTGTAAATAAAAGAAGCACCATAGCCTCCTTCAGTTGCTACACTTACGCCAACATTCACCAACTGAAAGCTATCGCCCTCAGCAGTATAAGCGCCATCGCCTGCGCCTACATGAAAATTATAGCCATCCAACTCATAACCAATCTCAATGTAAGTGTCATCCTTAACAGCATCGCCACTAATGAATCTGCCTACAAATAAATCTACACCATTAAATGAACCATCGACACCCACTTCAATGTCGTGACTATCTGATTCAAGAAACGGACCATCATAATAGTAAGAGGTTATGTTAACAGTACCATACTCGCCAACCTCTTGTGCGAGAGTAATATCGTACTCAGTGTCATCACCATTGATAGGTATCTGACCCCAAATACCTACGCTAGTAACACCAATGTTAGAGTCGAAAGACACAAGATCCAAAGCAGGCTGGATCGAAATAGCAGAGGGCCCGGCGGCACCTCTCCAAACGTGTCTACTAAAAGTGTCAACCGACAGCTCCGGTCCTGCAAAAGCCGCTGTATTGCCGACAAGCAGTATAGCAAACGCTACGACTGCCATAATGAACTTCTTCATATACTCATCTCCTTTTTAGGGGAATTAGTTTACATTAACTATTATTGTTGGGATTGCTTCTTTAATGCCGAAAAGTTGGCACTAAAATCTTTTTGAGGTTCTTCATCATTTTTTTCTACATCTTCCACATCAGGCAAGAATCGTTTGGGCGCGATTCCCTCATTGTCTAATACAGATAAGATGTCTGATTGGGACATTGAAGTCTGTGTATCCTCTTCTTGGGACACCATCTTTTGTGACGCTGTGACCATCTTAATTATATTTTCCGTAGCCTTGTGAGCACTATCTAGATAGGGAGCAGCCTTATCACCCGACATAAACGCATCTTCTGCGTCCTGTACAAACTCATTCATCTTTTTGAATGTGCTCATTGCTTCTGACTGCTGATCAATAGACTGCTCATAGATAACTTTAAAAATATCATCTAAGCTTTTACCTTCAAACAACTCTATCTCTCTTAACTTCTCAAGCTGATTCATCTTCAGTATTCTCTGCTAGTGAATTGAAACGATAGTTTTCCTGTAATTGCGACATAAACCATTGTATTTCTTGCATCTGTTCTACCAGATCTTGTATTACAGGGTCGCTACTATAAATTTCTTTTTCTAATACATTGTCTAATGTTTGAGAAAAACTTAGTAGTCTTCCATAAATATCATCGTATTGGTCTTCATAGAAGGTTAATCTATTTAAACTGCGAAAAAACAACACTCCTAAAAAAACAACAACACCACCTATAAATATCAACAAAATAAGTTCTAGCATCAGTGCGCGTCTTCGTAGGGGTAGTCATCAACAAGGCCACCCTTGCTGTGTAAATAATATCCCCACCCAGGCCCAACTATAGCACAAAAACCATAAACACCTAACATTGTCCACCAAAAACTCATAGTGTTTCTCCCCTTTCTTGGGGTAAGCAAATCAATCTAATCTCTTTCTTATTAGAAAAAAGACTAATGTATTCATTTTTAGAACGTATTAAATCCATTTTGTTATTAAAAAAATTATACTTAGCTTCTTTGGTTACTATATCATACAAGTTTAATATAGTGTTATTATACATATTTAATAAGTGCGGATGTACCTCTAAGAATATTAAGGGTCTTACTTTTTGAAAAAAATTAATAGCACCTTGGAACACTCTATACTCGTATCCCTCTACATCTATCTTAACCACATCAGCAACTTGTTCCTTCTCACCTTGACAATGAAGCCAATATCTATCTAGGGTTTGCATTTTTACTTTAGGTTTTTCTTCCCAAGGAACATCTGTGTTGGTTTCTACTCTATAAAAAGGATCATCTCTTTCATATAAGATAGCCAGCGTTTCAGCTTCAGGCTCTACAATATAGTTTTTCTCATCCTCTTTCTCTCCTACCAAAATATCAAACAACTTAAACGACTTATAACGATCATCATCTTTGTTATGTTGTGCTATTTCCTTAAAAGTTTTATTGTTCCAAGGAGAGGGTTCAAAACACCGTGCGCTTTTTGTAGCGTCATTATTATTGTTAACCAAAAAAGTAAAAGAAAAAAATCCAATATGAGCACCTATATCCCATAAATTCTTTTTGTCTTTTGTTAGCTTAATAAAATTCTTTAACTCCCAAGCTTGCCCTGTATCCTCATCCCACTCTGTATTAAACATATTAACAATATCAGATAGGTCATCGGGCAGTTCTATTTCTAGTTCATCTTGTATATTACATTTCATTAGAAAAGTTTAGCAAATCCTTTTACCATATACCGATCCTTTTTTTATGGATAGTTCATAATTAAAACTTCTTCACCTATAGATTGCTCTACACCCTCAGTAGCGCCGGCTGGCTTCACAAACTCTTTTGTCTCCCAACTAAAATTATTCTTAGGATACATATCACTTAACTCAGAGAAGTCGTAATAAGAAAGGGCGAACTTGCCCTCTATACCATGCAAGCAATCTTTCAACTGAAAGTGTTCATCTCTGCCAAAACCGTGTAAGCTATAATAGGATTCAGTATTCCAATAAGGCGGATCAACATAAAAGTATGTAGTAGGAGAGTCATACTTTGCAATGACTTCTTCAAAAGACATATTCTCACACATGCCAATCTTCTTCAGCTTAGGAATAAACTTATCACTAGTGAGTCTATTATAAAACGCCTTAAACTTGGAGCCATACTTTCCCTTATAGTCTTGAAACTCTGAGTCTACAGGGTCTATACCAGAAAATGAAGAAGTAAGAATGTAAGCATACTTCATTGCCGCAACTTGATCCTTACGACCTATCTTTACTTTATGACCAAAATCATCTCTTTTATTATTATTCTTACATTGACGCGTTGCACGACCGTGAGTCAACATCTCATTCAGCGCCTTACGATGTTTGCCTGTAATACTTTTATTTTCTAAAATTTCCCTTACTGTTTTGATGCCCGAATCCGTAGCAAACAAATGCTCCTTGCAATGATGAAAATAATCGCGGCATGAATCCGAAAGTTCGGGGTTGCCTTTTTCTTGTAGGGGAACATTCTTGCTGTCAATAAATTTGGAAAAAGGTTTCGGCGTTGATGCGCAACGAAAAAGGTTAGTCATATAAGGATTAAAATCATTATAGATAGCCTTTTGGCATCTTTCATGTATGTCGGAGTTGACATACACCCAATACGCTCCACCGAATACTTCCACATACGTTTCACACTTTGGAACAAAACCACTGATCCAGTCAGACATTCTTGCTTTTCCACCAATATAACTTAGGATAGATTACTCCTTTTTTTTAGAAACTATAGTATCTTAATTCAGTTCACCACTTTTATAAACTAATTTTCGTAAAGAACCATCATTATATTTGTAAGGAACAACGCCAGGACTTTCAAGGATATCTATCCTGTTTGTCCACCGGCGCGCCATCGTATCCCTAACTTGATATAGTCCAGACTTCTTACCAGCATCGACAACAACCCAATCACCATAATCAAGAAAGCCTCCATTACGAATAAGCATATTTTGTGACACAGCAATGTAACGGTAATCACTGGCATTCTCTATTCTAAAGACAGTGCCGTCTGCTGTAACATTCGGCGTGCTATCTGTTTGTTCTGGGACAGGGTGATACATAGTAACGACCACTTTGAGTTTATTAGATTCTTGATCATTTACCTGCTCCTTTAGTCCCATTAGTTCACGTTGGCATTTATCTACTTGAACAGCAATCTTCAATGCCTGTAAGGTAGTGTCTTCCATCAAACTATCCTTGACGGCTTCTTTCTCCCACATTCCCATAACTTGCTCTTCAAGCCCATTAATATAATGATTTCTTTCTACTCCATAAGCAACAAACATTACTGACAGAACTACTAAGGCTACATTTTTAATCATCGGGCTCCAGTTCTTTAAGTATTTCATCAATGCTAAAAAGCTTTTGCTCTTCTTGCTTCTTCTTGTTTTTTATTTCTTCCAGCTTGGACTTCTGCTTATCGCCTAAACTCTCATCTATAACATTTTGAAGATCTTCATCGGGAATAAAGTTGATGATCTCTTCTTCTTCTTCTTCAATCTCAGAGATGGCTTCCAGAGCTTGGCAATACTCTTCTAGTTCTTCTATGTGTTCTAACATTTTCTCTTGACGTACTATAAGCTTATTAATAATATCAATAAGTTTGCTGACGCTTTTTTGTTTAGTTGCTCTACTCATAAATTGCCTCTAAGTCAAAGTTGCTTAATGGTTTCTCTATTTTCATATCTTTTAGCTTATTGTTCTCTACAATAAGCTTAGTGCCTCCCGATACAAACTTTTTCCCATCTGCTCCTTTCTTAATAGTATAAAGATAAAACACTGTCTTCCACATGGACACTCTAACAATTCGTCCAGGCCGACCATCTAATAAAACTATGTCATCATTATTATAATCATTTCCAACAAATATAAGAAGTCCAGCTATTGAGGATTCTATCGTAGTTTTAAAAAACAATACTGCCAAACCCGCCAAAAACATCCACCCATACTCACCCAACAAAACACTCATATTGTCTTGTATAGCATTTTCTATTTGCTGTGCGCCTGTTGATTCCATCTAATTTCTCCGGCTGGCATGGCTTTTGTATGTTGTTGTATAACATAGTAATAAGCTAAATATCTATCCGCCGAGAAGCGATACTGTTTATTTAGAGGTTTTCTTTTCCCACTAATAAGGAAATCTTTTCCTTTACTCCATCATACTCTTCTAGGAGTTCTTTTTCTTTTATTCTTATTAGATTATATCCCTCTTTTTTTGCCAACCAATTCTTGATGGCGTCATTTTTCTTCGCCATCATTATTACATAACTAGGTTTACCTCGCGTATCGTGATAATACTGCCCATCAACTTCTATCAAAACATTATAATCAATCAAGCAAAAATCATAATATCTCCAACCGGCCATATACTTTAAGGGCTTCTCTCGTTCATAATCAATACCCTCACCTTCTAACATATCTGCAATTTGTTGCTCTAGATTGCTCATAGGCCTGTTCGACCTATTCATCGGCGCCGATGCCTTACCTGCATGAAGCTTCTTTCTCATGCGCCTTACGCCCTCTTTACTCTTGGGCTTTTTCAAATGACTGTGACCTTTTTTCGCAAATCGCGGAAGTCTTCTAGGTTAACTACTCTTATTCCCATTCCCTGCTCTTCGCGTCTTAGATAGGCAATAATACTTTCATCAGTATATTGTTTTCTTAGCAGATCTAATTGTCTCATTGAATCCACATCTACATACTTGTCCCATATATTAAGAACACCCATTGAAAATCCAACACTTTCGCCAATAGTCAAAGGCACTTTACTTCTCCAGTTTGGCTAATCTTTCTTTTAACATTTCTATTTCTACTTCTAAATTTTTTGCATGATTACGATAATTTATCATTAGCTTTTCTGTATCACATACCCGCTTATGAATTGCAATTAAAATCTCATGCGGCTCGGCATCTTCAGCCATTTGAATTTGTTGCGGCGTTAAAATAGTTTCACTCATCTCCATCTTCGGTAGTCAACCTTTCATTTAAGTAATCTAATACATTATTAACCAAGGGATTTTGTAGATCCTTTGTCTCCTTTTTCCCCTTTTTTTCTTGTGCGGCAGAAATAATTTGACTTGTGTCGCTTATTGCTTCTTGCTCCATAGTATCAAGATCTATCTTATCCATAGGCATTTGTTTAGCAGTAGCCGAAACTTTTTCTGCAATATTTAATAACTCTACACTTAATCCAACAGTTGCTGCCTGTATCATTTCCATTTTTTTCAATATATAAAAATGACCTTCGGGTCCAATTAACTCAGACACTGGATCACTCGCCAGAGCTATATTAATAGATTTATCAAAACTGCCCAAGGCCGCTTTAATAATATCTATCTCCCCTAGTAATGATAAGATTTCATCAACATTTGGTGGTAAGTCATTCATCTGATGTCTCCGTTTCTAATACTATAAGTTCAATGTTGTGCAATTGACCGGCATCATTCATCTCCACTCTTATATCATATTGATTAAGAAGTTTGCTAACTAGATGGCCGCCGCCTTTTTCAAACATATAATATAACATTCTATTGAAGTCTTCATTTTTTACATCCTTTAAAGAAGAATCATATACTGTATTACATATAATCCACTGCTTAAAAGCTCCGTCTTGTATCAAGTCTGCGTCAGATAGATCGTCAGGTACTTGCGATCTTAGCGCCTTGGAGGCCTCTAATAGTTTATCTCTTAAAAAATTAATACGGGTGGACAATTTTTTTTCATCTACATTTAAAATTTTTTCTTCTTTTAGTTCAGTCATCATAAACCTTTCTAAGATGAACGGGGCTACTCAAAAGCATTTGCATAATATTGTTGGTTAGAAACCTTTATGGGAGATACCAACTGCCTGATACTTATTTGAATAGCCCCGTATAATTACAGTATTTCAATATCTTCACCTTCATCCTCATCTTCTGCGGGATAAAATCTTTTTACCTTTTCGTCCATCTCATACATTGAAAAGACCGGACGGTCTTCCAAACTGTCTCTTTCTATGTCGCCCTCTTCCAACAACTTACCAGCCAACAGTGGCGCATGAAGTGGCACAAACGAATCTGCACCAGTAGGATTAATTATCAACGTATTAATAGGTGACGGCGCTAAACTTTGAGACAATAGACCAGGGCCTAATTTGTTAACCACTTGCATATTATGTTGCATTATTTCTGTTATCTTTAAAATAGAAAATTGAACTATAACTAATTTCTTTCCAAAGTTTTTTGATAACGCGTTTTTAATCTCACCTTTATTAACATAAGTAGCAGCAATGGACTCATCCGTAAATCCAACAATAACTTTTTCTCCACTAGATAAATCTACAGTATATAATGAATTGCCATCAGTGTTACCAATAAACCACATTTTCCACTTATTAACAATAAGTTGATTAACTATAATTTGCGCAGCCAGCCGTCCTACATTTTTTTCAATGTGTTCAATGGTCCATTTGCGCGAATCAATAAGCATATATATTCTCCCAAATAAATATCATCCTACAACTGTTGTCGTAGCTCTAGTATTTTTTCTTCACCTACTAATGCCCCTCTGTCCCACGATATGCTTCGGCCAAAAGTATCAGCGTTAAGTTTAACAATCAAAACTTGGCCAGGGATCAAATCATTTTTACAATACTGTAGTTTGTTATGCCATACTCTAAAGCTACTCCCATCATCTGCCCTTACATTAGCATATGGTTTACCTTTCTTTGTCTTCAACATCTCTACTGTACGTATGGTTAACCATACATGTTCATGGCTTTCTGCCTCATCATCATAATCAGAGATGTGGGTTAGTCCCATGTCCTTTACAATGCCACACATTTCTTCCCACTTAGCTATATTTTCCGTAACCCTAAAACCTAAATGATCTAACTCTTTATTGATCACTTCTGATTCAGTATAGTCATCTTCAATATTGATATCAAAAGCCTCAAGAACCTTATCAATATAGCGACCACTTATCAGCTCGAAAAACTTAAGCTCTTCGTTGTCCCATAACTTTATACACACCTTCTTCAAGTCTCGCTTAGGCATTCTAGATAAGGCATAATAAACTTCAGTCAACGCTACTAATGCTTTTCTATTAAACTCTTTTCCACAGAATTGCAATTCATCAAACATCCCCAAAGAAACAAGCATCTTTAGATCGTTTTCAGAAACCATCTTGAACTCAAAGTTATCCCTCATAAACTCTGTGTAGTCTAACCAACCGCTATCGCTAGGATAGTGTTTCTTTATTTTATTTAGTACAGACTTGCCTAATCCCTTTACTCCCAACAAACCTACCATAAACTCTTCTTGTGTAACCTTGAAATCTAATGAAAAATTATTTATGTTACCCAAACTTACCGTTGGGTTATTCAACAGATCTCTAGCCATAGAAAGACACAAGGCTATTTCGTCATGGTCATCCGCGGAATGATTACACAACACTTCAATAAATTCAGCCGGATGCTTCGCCTTAAAGTAACTTGTCCAATACGCCAAGATACTATAACTAATAGCATGAGACTTATTGAAAAGATATCCTGCATTCTCTATCAGCTTGTCTGCAACTTTTTTGGTTTCCTTCATTGACAAGATTAGTTTATTTGGATCACTATACAAATGCTCTTCCAAATAATCATTACACTTCTTCTGATCTAATGACTCAGCCGTCTTCCGAAGAATATCACCCTCACCAAAACTTAACCCTAACATACTGAACATCTGAATGAACTGCTCTTGGTAAATCATAATACCTTGAGTTGGCTCCAGTATCTCTTCAAACATTGGATGATGGTCATTGGTTGGATCTTCTTGACCGTTCTTCCTTCTAGTAAATGCATCTAACGCGCCCATCTTAATAACACCAGGCCGGTAAATAGCATTCACAGCAGCGATGTCTTCTATAGTCTTTGGCTTAGCTTGTTGTAATACTCTCGTAATGTTTGAGCCTGCAAATTGAAACACTCCAAAAGTTTGACCTTCACATAATAACTGAAAAGCCTTATCGTAATGAACTTGCTCATCTTCAGACAAGTCTTCTCTATCTAGAGGCATGTTATACAAGTCAGGTATTTTCATCCCCACCTTATCCATCACATCCTTAATCACGGATAAAGTAGAAATACCCAACATATCTATTTTGAGAAACTTCATCTTTGCCAGCTCATCAATCTGCCACTCTGTGACCAACACATCATCCTTGGTCTTTCTCAATGGCATCATGTCATACAACGGACTAGATGAAATAATAACACCACCGGCCGCAATGGTTTGGTTTCGTGCGTTTCCATTCAATACATCAATAGTCTCAACAAAGCTGGCTGCTTCATCGGCATCCATATCTTGAACAAACTTTCTTACCTCTGGCTTATCATTCATTATCTCACTGAATGATGTCATGTCTTTGTTCAGAGAGATGTGTCCCGAAATAGTCTTGGCTATTTTGTTGGTTTCTTGGAACGGTAAGTCTTTATCTTTCGCCAGATCACGAAACAAAGTATTAGCGGAGTAACGGGCATAAGCACAAACAGAAGCAATGTTAGCATCACCCCATTTACTCGCGACATACTCTTTAACCTTTTCTCTATCTTTGTCCGCAAAGTCGTTATCAATGTCAGGCTCCTTAATCCTGGTAGGGTTCATAAACCTCTCAAAGAAGAGATTGTATTTTATAGGGTTCAAATGAGTTATACCTAACAGCCAACACAATAGCGCTCCACTAGCACTACCACGACCAGGCGACATTAGAATTTCGTTATCATAGGCAAACTTACAAAAGTCTTGGGTGATAAGAAAATAATCTACATATCCCTTATCATCTACAAGGTCTAATTCCTTCTTCAATGCAGTTGTGTATTCTGGAATGTCTTCTTCTTTTATCTGACCAGCGTCTAACTTTGTCTGCATTCCCTTCTTCAACTGATGAACTATGTAATCTCTATTGTTATCAAATCCATCGGGAGTCTCAAACTTAGGTTCCTTCAAAGTTTCCATGTCAAGCTTGGCGTTACACCTTGTAGCAATTTGCTTAGTGCTCTCTATGGCCTCTTCCAGATACTCATCAGCAATCAAGTCACCATAACCATTATCATACCACAACGCACGCATTTCTTCTTCATTCGCAAGATACAAAGTATGTACTCCAGCCTCATCAAACTTGCCGTCTGTATTCATTCTCCATAAGAAGTCATGCACTTTGTCATGTTGCTTCAATACCACATGAACATCATTAGCTAATACACACTTTACATTTTCATACTTCTTACGGAACAGTTCTATCAAGGCTACGTTGTAATCTTTTTGTATATCCAAGTCGTGCGGATGCAATTCAATAAACAGATTATCTTCACCGAATATTCCCAGCAACCTATCAAAAAAGGATGTCATCTTGTCAGTCTGTTTTGCTTGCAAATACCTCGCCATGTTACTAATAACGCATGTCGTTGTAGCAATTATACCCTCAGAGTATTTCTCCAACAAATCTAGATCTATTCTTGGCTTCCCATAATATCCTTCTGTGTTCGCATAATAATTCAAACGAAATAGATTTCTCAATCCAATGTCATTCTCAGCCAACAGCAGGAGATGTGGTGACCTCAGCCGCATCTTATTCTTTTCTCTTATTTCTGTTGGCGTCAATCCATCTTTCTCTGCGTCTGTCAATCCACGCCTATGCATGTCTTCCACACAATACATCTCATTACCCAAAATAGGTTTCACACCAACCTTGGTCATCTCTGTGTAAAACTCAAACAAGCCAGCCATCGTTCCATGATCTGTTATTGCGCACGCCTGCATACCTAACTCAGCACAACGCTGAGCATAGTCTTTGGCCTTGCCTACACCATCCAACATTGAATAAGTTGTATGAAGGTGTAGTTGAGTATACGTTTCTACTTTAGACATTCTTTTTTCCTTTATATATCATAATAAATTATACAGGTTCCGTAAACCATTCGGGTATAACTGCTGGTTCTTTCCACTTAGCAAAACTTGCCTTGTCACATTTGTAATACATGCGATATGCCTCTATGGTATTGTCTTGGTAATAGTCAGGCGGCATACATTGAGGTGGGGGCGAAAATGGTTTGTTAGGTATATGCCTTGGCACATGGCTCAGTCCCTCAGACAGCTTGGTAATGCTAGTATGAATCTTACCATAGCGCCGTGTATACTCAAGACCTAATGCTACAAAATGAGAATAAAGCCATTGATAATGTAAATGACTTTCTCGTACCCATCGCGATGATGGATGATTTTTGTGAGTTGCTTTGTAGAGTAAATCATTATCTGATTTATCAAGAATGTGGTGGGCTGTGGATAGCATTTGTGCAGACTCAAGAATCATCTTTACAACATGCTTGTCACACATTTGCTCGGCAGCACGGGCGGGATGGTCATCTAAATAAAATATGTTAATAATAAGCCTCCTTTGAGTGTCTATATAATATAAGCAATTTTACTATATTTGTCAAGGCTTATTTTCATTCAAAGAATTCACCTGTATCACAATCATACACCACCGCGCCTGTTGTCAAGCAATAAATCTTATTAGTTTTTTTACAGGGCCGAAACTTGGAATTTTGGCCGAGAGTAAAATGTCTCTCCATTACTCCAATGTCATTACTAAAATCCTCACCAAGTTTTTTTAGTGTACCGTAGAAGAAAGTTCCAGGTCTTTTTGAGGGTGGCCTTGAAGGCCTTATTAAGTCAGTCAAATCTGCTCCATCCACAGCTTTTTGCTTTCTTCTATAGCGCTCATGTATCTTCTGGCCCTCATCTTTCGCCTTTTCTTCCTCCTCTCTTTCCATATACTTAGCTAAGCGCTCTCTTTCCGGTTGCAGCTCCTTTGCATATTTTGTACTATCGGTTTTCTTCTGACTCACTGTCTTGATAATATTACTCACTCTCGACACTGGCAAATCTCCCTTAAATGTTTATACTATAATATACGAAACTTTTACTCATTTGTCAAGCCTTTTTTTATACTATTTCGCATGATCCGCCTGCACAGGCTAATTCGCCAGTCAAGTCTGTATTATCTGCAATTTCCACTATCTGAGAAACATCCACTGCTGATAGTTTCTTCTCCATAGTTTCATACTCAGCTGCGCTAATATCAGTAAACGGTGCTTGTGTATAAGTACCACCGTCATAAGGCAACACACTTAACCCATTATAGAAAGTTTTATTTTTCCACATCCATTCGCCAACCTTTTCCCACTCCTCATCTTTAATAGATACAGTACACGAAACATTATGCGTATTGTTGCCTGCGATGTGGCCAGGCTCAATCCATCTGTTATAGATATCCTTCACTCTTTCCAATAGCTCCACAGATGTTTCATGTCTCAAAATGCCAGTGCCAGGTGCTCTTTGTGGAATAGAAATAACCGCTTGGCTTTCTGGTTTAAAGAAATCATCCTCTACTAACTCCGGATGATTAATAGATAAATAGTTATAGATGGCCTCATTCTTTCCTACCCGAAGCCTACGAATATAATAGTCGTTATGCCAAGCATGAACCCCACTGGAGGTTCCTAAGACGCAGGATGTAGTTCCACTAGGTTTTACCGTAGTCACTCTTGCGGCTGTGTTTATGCCTAACTCGCCTGCATAATACTTGTTAGTAGAAACTGCCAACTGGGCCGCTTCTTCCAAATCTAATTTCTGAACTCTACCACTTCCTATCCCAGTCATACCGATACCTAGAAGTGCATCCTTCTCTGTGGTACGACGCCATATGTCACGCAAATAATGAAAGTTAGTATAGGATGCTTGCAAGGTACCGATAAGAGAGGCAGCAGAAACTCTTTCGTTGAGGTCTTGCTGTGTCTCTACATCGCTCACATTTACTTCACAAAGGTTACAAAATTGAAATGGCCTTAGTGCAATTTCTGCACAAGGATTAGTGCCCCATTCCGAGTCATTAGTAAAATAAACGCCAGGCTCACCAGCTCCACTTGCCTTTACTTTTTCCCAAACATTAAAGAAATCCTTCTTCTTTACTCTATGTCTCACAACTACAGCAGAGTTATTAGCTCTTGCTCTTTGGGGTTCTGTTTCCCACCAGCTGCCGAACTTACACTGGAGCATATTTTGATCGTCCAGAGAGAACAAAGAGATAGTAGCGCTCCTGCGAATACCACCGGATAACACAGCGTCAGCAACCCAACATACGATATCGTGGACTTCAACTGTTGTAAGTTGTTCACCGTGTTCCTTTCTATTGAATATTCTTTTGATGTTATGAACACAATCCGAAAGAGGTTCTGGTCCCGGAGCTTTGCCTCCACTAGTAATTAGCAACGCACCTTTCTTTCGGATACTCCTAAAATCAAATTCAGGTTCTGGTCTGCCAAGAAAATAACTCTTCATCAGCATCTTAATGCAATCAGCCCAACCTTCTATACTATCTCCTACAAGATAACGACGCTTCTTTGTAGGTTTATGAATGGGGGGCAGTTTTTCTACATGATGCTTCTGTACAGAATACCCTACTCCCGTGCCGCCCAACAACAAAAACATGACTTCACTAAACGCGCGGTAGTCATCAATAGGTAGGTATGCACAATTATAAATACGGGTTGGCGTTTGAGAGATAGCTGGACCTGCAAACTGGAGCGACCTCATAGACGGTAAAACTTTTTTATCATATACTAGCTGGTATGCTTTTTCTATCTCCGACTGCAGCTTGGGAAAGTTTGTAAGATGCATATTCTTATTTCGTGTTATAAGCTCTTCCCATGTTTCTCTCCGTTGTTCTTCTGGGAGATATCTAGCATATTTCATGTGCACGGTAACTTCTGATAAAATTTCTTGTGATAGATCCAATGTTACTCTCCGTCTTCTGTTGGGGTCTTTACTTTATTTGCACTCTCATAACCATCTCTAAAAAATCCTTTTCCAAAACTTAATCCTACGCTTTCGATTTTTCTTCTAACTTCAACACCACAATCCGGACAATACTTTTTTTCTTTCGGATTGTATTCTTTCATACTCATTGTTGCTGTTACATTATAAGTGCATTGATCACAGACCCATTCATACTGTGGCATCAGATGCTCTTCTTCCCATCTTTTTCTACACGATGTATGAACTCACTATTTCCATTATCGTAAGATAGAATAACCTCATATTCAATCTGCTCGTTAGTATATACGGTTTCTTTAGTTATCAGATCATTAGCCATACGAATTACATCATCTCTTTTGGCTTTATTTCTAGATATAGAATATACATTATGAACTTCAGTAGACGCATTACCCCATCTTTTTGTTTTTGTTATTGTAAATCTATCCATTATCCACCATCCTTATGACTTTGATATAAACTCCCAATCTTGCTACGGCTATTACCACCATCGCCCAACAAGTTAGTTAACTTTTCAGAAGCTGTGAACCCTGCTGATTGATCATCATTCAGTTCAATAAACGCACACTCTGGCTTCATCTCTATGTTGAAGTTTACATTGGCCGATCCCATTCGATTCTTACCAACGTGAAACTTGCGTTGTGAAAATGTTCCAAAGAAATCCACCACATGAGCCTTGTTTATTGCTTCGCCAACCTTATCAATTGTAATAATTTCATCATTGAAACCATCGCGGTTGCTCTGCGTTGCTGTCCAAATGGGCAACTTCAATTCCATAGACATTGCCCTTAGATCTTCAAATACACTTTCTAATTCAAATCTCTTCTGTTCATACCCACGGCGACTCTTCATTAGATCTCCATAGTCAATAATGATAAGATCTGGCTCAAAGCCATTAGACAATAATCTACCAACATGAAACTTAATTGTATTGATAGTTGCAACCTTTGGTGGATATTCCTTAATCATCAACTGACCACCCATAAAACGAGCCAGTTCATTCTCGGCTTCAACCATCCGTCTGCGAAGTTCTTTGGTAGGTATGCCTGTAATGCGACTATCATAACGATTTCCTACATGAGTTTCGCTCAACTCCATAGAATAATGAATCACATTCTTACCTGCGGCTAATGCGCCGTAACCAAGATTGACCAGAAAAAATGACTTTCCACCGCCAGTTGGCGCCATCACTACACCTAGCTCACCACTTCCTAATCCACCATCTAATATATCCTCTTCGTCTAATACGGAGAACCCAGTAGGAATGGTATTTCTTGTGTGAACCTTGCGCCTTGATTCAAAACTATCAAAATAATTCTGTCCCAAATCTTGCTCTGTGTTTATTTTCAAGCTTTGTTCTATTACTGACTGTATCTCTTCGTACTTACCTTCTTTCAACAAATCAACAGAAGTAAGGATTGCTTGTTTCATCGACTGGTTTTTACAAAACTCCAGCGACTTGTCTTTAGCGTATTCTATTTCCTGTCTATTTACTTTGGTTTCTATGTCCAACAAAACTTCAAGAGTATCTTCTTTGAGTTGATTGTCGGGCAATGATGAGATCTCCACCTTCAATGTTTCATAGGTAGGTGGAGTATTATACTTATTAAATAACTTTCTAACCTCAGTCCAAACTGTCTTATGAGCGTCCCCAGTAAAATAATCATCTTTCAATGTTTCAAATGATTTCTCAAAAAATTCTCTATCAGTGAGAAGCCCTTGAATTACATTATTTTGGAACCCTACTCCGAAAGACTCAAAAGAATCAGTGTTCATTGCCAATTTTATTCTCCTTTATAAAACAGGTTTAGTGTTTAAGATAGAAAAATTAGCCAACCAATTATCTATATTAGTTGGGCTAATGTCTTCGCTCAACAGATTAATGCGAAACTTGTAAGAATTAAACTTTGGTGTATCAGAAATATAAGAATTCTGTAAACTATCAATGGCGGTAAGTGAGATCTCCAATTCCAACAACTGAACTACCTTATAGTTGAGGCGGATAAGATCTTCATTATCCAAGTACTTTTGATACTTTTTCTCTTTACGAGTTAACAACCATTTAAACAAATCATCAATATCAAAATTTTCCTTGGCCCATAAGAGATGTATTTCCTTTCTTGCCGTCTTTTCTCCAACTCCTCTTACGCCGGCGATGTTATCGCTCTTATCACCAACAATAGCTTTTAGCAACGCATAATTGTAAGGATGGATATTCTCTTTACTATACATCCATTCTAAGTCAATCAATTCACCTAGAGGGTTTTCTTTGGTTTTGACGGGGCGAAATACTGAAATGTTTTCATCTATTAATTGAAGATAGTCTTTGTCTGTAGTGACAATAATACTTTTTTGCTTGATGACCTTTCTGGCCAGGTAGGCGATAGCATCATCGGCTTCAAGATATTTCACAGCTACTTGTTTCATAGGTAGCTGATCCATAGCACTTCTTAGCAGTTCTAGCTGTCGAGCGAAGGCTTCTTTCTCATCGCCGTCAGAGGTCTCAAAACCCCTTTTCATGGAGGTAAACTTCCGGCCTTCTTTATACTCCCGAAGCTTCTTGCGGCGTCTCTCGCCACTGTTTAGTCCCTCCCATGCGATGATACATTCACTTGGCTGAAATCTCTTAATGTAACTCTGTAAAGCGTTGAGAGAACCATAGACACCGCCTACATGTAAACCATCATCATTGGTAAGTGGCAGCGATGAAAAGCTGCGACAGAATAGATTTAATAGGTCGATGAATAAAACTGGCTTGTCTGTCATTTAAAGCTCCTAAAGGTAAGTAACATTATAGCCGGCGGGCGTTGAGTAAAAACATTTACGAACACCTACATCTTTCATAATTGAAAGACAACTAGAGCATGGATGAGCCGGCTTAAGCCAACCATTGCGGTCTTCGCGATAAACATAAAAAGTAGATCCAGCGATTTGATGCCGGTGTCGGACAACATTTACACGGAGTAGTGTGTTCAATTCCGCATGTAATGAAACAGCAAAAAAATCGTAATGTTTTCTTATCAACGGATGTGACTTTTCTACATTACAAGCTGAAAAATATTTGCCATTTTTCAATATAAGAACCGCTCCAAAGCGAGTCTGGTGCAGACTGTTTAGACATTGATCTTTAGCCAGTCGAAACCATCTATTTTCTGTGAGACTATTCTTAATCTGTTCGTTATCTTCTACTGTCAAAATAACCTACTTTACCCTTTAAGAGAAAAATAGACAGGGTTTTTTGTATCCCCTATCTACTTTTTCCTCTTCGGGTAATATAAATATGGCTAAAAAATTTTATAAAAATACACTATCAATCAAAAATATTTAGATTCAGCTACTGAAGATTTTTTTTATAACTGTAGCAACTAATGCGAAGAGAGTCCATATAGCTGTCACTTGCCACCATGTCATTGTGGGTACTCCAAAAGGAGCAATACCAACATTCCACAAATAAGCCAAAAACCAAGTAGCAACATAGGTGACACCGGCGACTGCCGCAATGAGTGCAGCTGCTAAAAAAACACAGGCAATACCCCCGATAATAACATATTTCTTACTAACAGACTCTTTCACTTTGTTAATAAGCTCTTCGGCAGGATTGTTATTAAAGGCTACCATTATGTTTCTTCGCCAGGTGAAATCTTCTCAAGTACCATTTCCTCTTCTCGCTTATCTGGATCTTGTTCTATGATTAATACATCTTTCACTTTCTGTTGACAATACCGATGCGCTTCATTATTTGCCTTATCACGAATCCAATCGACAAACTTTGAATTTTTGAACTCATACACTTCGCCATTATCTTTATTAGTAATAGATGATTTTTGTGCTGATATCTTTTCCGCCACATTAAACTGTAACAACACATCAAGCCAACTCTCTTCATCAATCAACCCACGATTGAAATACATCTTTAGTTTGGCTTCTCGTTTTGGTGGACCCATTCTATTCTTTTGAACAAAAGGCCTAATGCCCACACCCAAGGTGTCCTTACCTGCCTTTACAAATCCATCTCTGTAAAGTCGTAGCCTTACCGATGCAAAGAATGGAATAGCCTTACCGCCAGGTGCTACCAAGTCATCTCCAAAAACCACTCCAATCTTCTGCCTCATCTGATTCAAGAAAACCAACGCAACTCGTTCTTTTCCGATAAACCTAATAGTTTTGCGTAAGCCCTGTCCTATCATTCTAGCGTGCATACCAACAGTAGATTCACCATAATCCTTTTGCATTTCTGCATCAGTTGAACTACCTGCCACACTATCCCACACAACACAACACAGCTTATCTTTTCTATTTTCTTTTATCTTCCTTATCACGTTTTCAATTGCGGAAAATACTTTCTCTACAGAATCTACCTGCACATAAATCAACTGGCCTTCGGGATATAGCTTCATTCCTAGTAACTGCAAAAAATCCTCATTTACCGCATTCTCTGTATCAATCAATACTGGAATGCCGCCTTTGTCTTGACAGTCTTTTAAGATCATGTAAGACAACAGGGATTTGCCAGTGGCTTCTTCACCTACTATTTCGGTAAGTTTTCCAACTGGAACTCCGCCGCCCTCTGCGCTATTAGAAATAATAGTATCTAATACTGTAGAACCGGTAGAGATCCATTCTTTGACATCACTATTAGAATCATTCTTGCCTAAAATAAAAGCTACATCTCCGAGCTGTTTATTTAGACTGTCTACTAATATGTCTGTGAGAACCGAATCTCCCCCTACTGGGGAAGACTCGTCTGTTACTATTTTCTTTCTCGCCATTTAATTGAGTAACTTATCAAAAGCATCATCAATCTTGGTGTTAGTGGTGTCCTCTTCTGCCTCAACTTTGGGCTTGTCAGCACTTACCCCAAAGTTAAAGGATGTGCCGGCTGAAGAATCAGAATCATTGGCATTAGGATTAAGATGCTTATCCAACGCTTCCTTCATCTCATTTACCGGACTATAATCAAAAAGGGTGTTAAGAGGCGAGATGGTGTCAATCACTTCTTTCACTTTGTTCTTAGGAGCCAATGGAGTTCCCTTCAACGCGGTGGTGATAGAAGTTGGCATCAACCAGTTGTTGAAGCCAGGAGCAACTGTAACCATCAAGTCCAACCCTTCAGAGGTGTCTGTGATGTCTACATTCTGACGAAGCCCGCTACGTACGTGATTAAGGATTTCCTTATAAGTGGTCCGCGGTGAAATACTCCACCAACGCAATCCCTTGTCTTCGTCGCCGCGAACCATAACTGGCAAGTATACGCGAAGAGTAGGAGCCATCGTCTTAAACATCTCCTTGTATGCCTCATCCTTCGTCTTAGTGAATTCATTCCAACAAGTAGAAGCGAAATCACAAATAGGATCTGGCTCATTCTTCATCTTATTTGGACACAAGAATGTGCGCCCGCCGATGCGGAAATGAAACCAGAGTTCTTGGAATGGCATATCCAAATCTTCCTTGTACGGAGCGATACGAATCTGATGCTCGCCTTCGTCCAACTTGACGATGTTGTCCTGGTTCTGGCTGCTGCCACCCTTATTATCTAAACGATCAAGGGCTGAATTGATCTTGTCTAACGATATAGCCATTGGTACGATCTCCTTATGAGATTTGAGTGTGATACATCTTAATACATTTACTACTTTCTATAAACCTATTTCTAAACTATTTACATCTATACATTCACAAGATGCTCCACATGATTTAAGGGGTTTATTTCTAATCCTACTTATCAATATAAGTAAAGATACGGGTAATGTCATAGCACATAAAACTATCATAAAAAGTTTCATTTTTCTTCTCCAAACTTTCTATACTATAATATACACAATTATGGGGGGTTTGTCAAGGCTTATTTTGATTTATTTTAAAAATATAAGTCAGACCAAATTTGCATTGTTTTTGGGTAAATGGCAATCATTTGCTCTTTTAGCACTTTTGCATATTCTCTAATCTCCCACTGGGCTGTGGGTTCATCTCTCAGTTCAATAAAATTAACTATCGCCTGAAATGAGGCGGTCCAATATACTTCTGTATATTGCGATAATGGAAGTACTATTCTTGCTTGTTCTTTTGCTACTCCAAGTTCTAAGAGCCTTTCGTAATAATGTCTTCCAATTTGTAACGCCTTGGTATAACATTCGATGGCTTCTTCTTGCTGCGCAATCGTTCCAACGCTCGCCTGTTTACTGTCTTCCGATTGTTGCCGCCAGTTTTCGGGAATATAATATTCTTCAATTGGTACATAACGTCCACTAATTTCATTCCAAGCATGATCCTTTGTTGAATATGATGATGTTGTTTCTGCGCCGACCACATGCTTATACCACTGGCGCATAACAAACTCAGGTGCTTTGATATGAAACTGAACCATAAGATGACGAAATGGGGAGTAATGCTTATTCTTCGCCAAATAACGAACTAGACGCTCGTCACTCTTATCATACTTTACTTTTCTTTTTCCGAAGCTTACACGGGCTGAATTTGAGACTGTTAAGTCATTACCTAAATGATCTATTACTTCAATGAAACCTTTATCTAAAACTTTTTCAGCTGTCATTGTTTATCCTTTTGATGCTGACTCCAGCTTGATCTAAAAACTTTATTCCATCATCTAACCGATAATTACTAATATAATAAAACTCTTTTATTCCTGACGCTACTGATAGCTTCGCGCATGAAATACAGGGGGATTGGGTACAATAGATACTACATCCTTCGGTGTCGATGCCATTACGGGCAGCATATCCAATCGCGTTTTGTTCGGCATGAATACCCAAGAAACAGGAACCATTACTATCTTTACCACAAACTTCTTCGCTATACTCTGTACAATTTATATGCGAAGCTGGTGGGCCATTATAACCAAAAGATATTATTCTGTTATCCTTAATCAACAAAGCTCCTTGGCGAGCCTTCAAACAAGAGCTTCGTTTAGCGATAGTAAGGGTTATCTCGACAAATAACTCATCCCATGTTGGTCTAGTCATTTCCCCTTACAATATATCTATCTTCTTGATACTCATCCCAAGCTTCTGGATCTTGATGATCAATTTCCTGTAACTTTTTCTTACTACTCTTTCTGTCATTACGTCTTTTGTTCTTCTTTATTCCACGGTTGGGGTTAACAATCTCGCTAGGTTCACGACGCCGCGTTGTTCGTGCCATTTTTTGCCTTCCTTAAAATTTAGTCATTCCTAAGATTTGGTTAATCGGTGCAAATACTCCTGTCAACTTATATGTATTTCCTTTGTAGTCAAAAACAATCCCCTCACTGGGAACAATTTTGTCGAAACCACCAGCTCGCTTAACTCTCATCAACTGCTTTTTGAGCTGAGTTAACTTCTGGAAATCACCCCCTTTTCGTAAAGTAGATACTGTTTGTGTAAGTTCCTTCTTCATGTCTCTAACCCCTTTCTCTGGCGAGACAGCTATAAAATTTCGTGCATTTTCTAAAACGTCAGCTCCCAGTGAGAGGAAAACATCTTCAAAAGGCCGAACATTTTTATCAAACAAAGCTTGCGAGTCAACCTTATCCAGCTTTCGCGCAAACTCATAAACCTTTTCATCTTTGAGATTCTTTTTATTCAAAGCAAATGATTTATTACCTTCAGCAAATCTCCTTACCAGAGCTGCTTTTATTTCTCTACTCAACTTAACCTTATTCTTTTTTGCTTCCTTCTCAACCATGTTAAGCCAGAATTTTCTATGATATTGTAATAAACTATCCTTATTACTTAAACCATATTTTCTTTGTAGGTCACTTATTTTTTTGATATAAGAAGCCTGCTTTTTAGAAAAGTCACTACTCTTGGGTAGTTCCACAGCCTGCGGCCCCCGAATATCAAAAGTGCTCTGCTTATGCTGGTTGATCTGCTTAATCATCCCTGCTAACTCTTTACCTTCTTTTGCTGATGTTCCTACCTTAACTCCATCTTCATTAAAAGTATTTATACCATGAAACTGAAGTAAGTCTGTATTGTATGGTATCACGTTTCTCGTTGGTTGATAGATGATCTCAAGGTTAATCCAATTTCTACCATTATCAAATATACGTAATTTCTGTTTCTCTGTCAAGCCCGAAATTGATTTATTTAAATCTTCCATCGCAGAAACAAAAGCCTTCTCTAGTTCTCCCCTACCTGCAAACATTTTCTTTACAGCAGCAATGGTTAAGCCATTGGCGCCGAAGTTCTTACTTTGGGTTTTATTACGGGCAGCGACTACCTCGCCATCATGGTAAGTAATGTTTAGGTTTTGGCCATCTGTTTTTTCAGAGATCTTGGTTACATCCATGCCGCCAGAGAGAAGTGCGGATATCATCTTTTTAATGTCCGCGAATGACATCCCAATATTTTCCCACGGATGACTCATATGTCCACTAGCTCCACCCTCAACTAGCATACTTTCAGTAAGCTTATCAATGATAAGTTTATATATAGCAGGGTTAGTAAGTCCTGTTATACCCTTGAACACCTTCTTCTTCTCAACACTACTCTTCTTCTTATCGCCCAATGTTTGCCGAATGGTTGTGCCACTCATCTCTTTGCCGCCTACTTTGAGAGCAACATGGGGCAGAATATAAATGTAGCCATGTTCTTTAAATGAATCATACTTTGATTGATTGGGTTTATACTTCTTAAAATATTTGCCTGCTACAAGTCTATCACCATCTTTTGCACCGACAGCCCACAACACTACAGTATTGCTTGATAGTTTTTTGGTTATCTCATTAGCTTGATAAACATTTTTTACTCTAACTATTTGTTTAGACGGAACACCGTAAGCACTAATGATCTTTTTCTTCTCGGCGAAATTGAAAGGTGACTTATCGCTTGTGGCATTAGAAGTAGCCACAAAGACATTAGAAGAGCCAAACTTATCCACGAGCCTTTGATAAGCTTTATGGTGATGGCCGCCCATTGGTTGGAAACGGCCGCCGTAGATGACAACGACGCGTTGTTTAATAACTTCCTGTAATAACATTATTTTTCTCTCTATAAAAAGTATTCCTTATAAATATTCTTTTATAAGAGAAAGAAACTCCTGACCTCTATTAAGTGTCTGCCCAGTTTTTAGCATAAGATGATATCCTCTTCTTGCTATCTTCTCAGCTTGATCTTCATGGCTCATATAATAGTCAGCCTTATCTATTAATTCATCATTGTCACTATAAGTAACAATATGTTTTCCATCCACATAGGGAGTGTGCCACACAAAGGGTTCAATAGGTTGATAGAATATCAAACAACCAGTTGCTAACGACTCCCAAAATCTACCTGTTTGCCTACACTCGCCGGCGCCGTATGCAGCCACACTTATTCTAGAGTCCCATAGTTTTTGAAAATATCCTACATTATGACGGCCCTCTGTATCTATCTTTTGTTTCTCAGGATCTTCATAAAAAGGTCCGATGAAAAAACGATCTGATGGCTCACCATATTTATTTTTAAGGGCTTCCGTTATATCTACACGCCATGGACATTGACCAATACCCATCATACAAACTAAATCAAGTGTTTTATTTTTCCATATATTTTGATGTGATCTGTTCTGTCCCTTAATAAAAAACCTATCTTCTACAGCAAACTCAAAAGGTACTACATTATCATAATGTTTTAATTGACTTGGGTCTAGTTCCCTTTTCAAATAGATTTTATATTTGCTCGGATCGTCACTATATGGACGATGATCTGATCCATCCAGAAACACATCCACTTGCAGTTCATTAATTAATGGCCCTATAATTTGACTATATTTATCTTCCAAAGCAGAGTGTGCTAACACTACAATGTCAGAGGCTTTGGCTAATTGGAGCTGTGATTTTAATTGACTAGCGGCACTAGTGGCATAATTTTGAAACGAATTAGAAAACACTTTTACGTTATCAATTTTATTAAGCCCTTCAATCAAGGCCGCTGTGGAGTAACAATAATGATGCGGGTTGATAATAAAAATATTTGTTCTCTTACTCATCATTGTCCCTTAATAGCTACGAGGCGTGTACATAATATGTCATCGGAGTTTTTATATGCCTTAATAGTAGATTCTTTTATTTGAAAATTACAAGTGACTAATCCTTGATCATAATATAAGTTATCTTCTTTTTTAAAGTAGTTATGCCAATCTTCAGCAAGCCATGATACATGAGTAGGGTCACGATTATATGCCCAGTTAGAAAATGGAGTTTCTAAATATAACTCCTTACCATGCTTCATAATACGCCATATCTCATTCATAGTATCAATAAGGGGCACGATGCGTTTGCCATCAACCCATAAACACTTAGGAACGTGTTCCAAGAAGTCGATACCTTGAACGAAGTCAGCGTAATCAGAAGGGAGTGGTATGTCTTCAAATCCAAGATTACATACCTTATCGACACAAGGGCCATCAATTACATCTATACCAATATTCTCATAACCCTGCATTTCTCTTTTGTTACTACCGCAACCAATCTCAACATGAACTAGCTCACCATCTATAGTTCCTAAATTTTTATAATTCATTATCTATTTTTTCTACGACTATTCTTAGATACTTTCTTTTTCTTTTTATTTCTCTTGCGCCAGTCGGGGCTAAACTTTTGTACAAATCTACTTTCAACTACTTTAGCATGATCCTCTTCTTCCTTAGCCGCAAGTCGTTCAGCCTGACTCATATTGCGTAATTTTTCTGCTTCATCGGCCTTATTAAACTTGGCCATCATTGCCTTTTCTAGTTCATTTATATTATTCATGTTATTATTTTTGAGTTAGCTTTCTTGAAAATTTGATCAAAAACTTCTTGAGGCAATTGAAGAGTCCTACAATTTGGACATATGTATATCATCATACCGCCCATGTTCAAAGGAAGCACCTTACTTTTATCTAAGTTCAGCTCGTCCATGCGTTCTGTAATAATGTGTTTACACGCTTGACACTTCCACAATTCCTCTTCACCGCCGCCTGATTTTTCTAATGGAAACTCTGTTATTTTACTTTCGTCCGACATTGACTGCCTCCTTTGATCCTGGCACTATCTGTTTAATCTCTTCATCTAGGAGTATCATATAAATCTTTTTTAGAGTCTCGGTTTTTACTTTATCAGAAACGGTGATAAGTATCTCTCCACCATCCTCGTTGTGTAAAACTTGCTTCAATATTCTTTCACTCATTCTATCACCAAATCTTCTACTATCCCGTGCAAAATAATTTCACTGGTTAGTTCTATAACTCCATAATTGAAGCTGTCTATGTGAATGTAATTATCTTCATACCTATTACCGTTAAACGGAGATTCACCGTCCATTCCAAAGATTGCAAAAATATAACCTAAACAATCACTAGCATGATTAATAGCGTTTAAAACATTAGGGCTTTTACCCGAAGAGGATATAGCCACAAGAAAATCTGTCTGGCCAAAATGGTTCATCTTCAACCATTCTACAAATGCATTTTCTTGGCCATAGTCGTTGGCAAGGGCGGTCAGCAAACTATTATTACTTAGCGTAGTCGCTTTCACCTTACATCTCTTATTAAGATCTGTTGAGATATGCTCTGCAATAGCGCATGATCCACCGTTACCTACTATAAATATCCTTTTGCCTAACCCAAGATGCTTCTGATATTCACATCGCCAAGTATTGGTAACTTTCCTAATTGTATCTTTATCGTTACCATCATCTATACTTTTCAGTGCAGAGATTATTTCCTTATAATAATTAAACTCTTCACGTACGGGCGGCCAATCATTATTATGTTCTGACTGTCTTCCTTCTACCACGATAATTGCTCCATGTTAATAACAACCCTGCTTCCATACTTGTCTATAATGAAAGGTAGTTCTTGATAATCTGCTAACGCATCCTTAAGTTTCTTTTTATCAGTTGCCCAGAATAGAAAGAAACCACCACCGCCGGCACCTATAAGTTTACCAGCTTCCGCCCCACCAATTGTTGTAGCTACATCGTGTATTCTATCTAACTCTGGATTGCTAACATTACCAGCAAATTTTTTCTTCAACTCCCAATTTTGTCTTAGTGTAGTTGGGATGGAGTTAATATCTTTAGCGGATAAACTTTCACACAATCTGTTTGCCACCTCGACATTACGATGCATATTATCAATTACTTCTTCATTACTTATAAGGTTCTCAGTTTGAGTTGCTAGTATATCTTTTGATTCTCTAGTTATACCTGTATAAAATAAATGCAAGTTTTCAGATATATCTCTTATCTCTTGGTCGCAAAAACCAAACCCGCGGGTCTCTCTTTTTTTGGCATTGAATTTCATTTGATTGAACCCACCATGTGCTGCTGCGTATTGGTCTTGGACTCCAATTGGTTTCCCACATTTTACTATTTCTATGTAAGAGGCTTGGTCAGCCAGACTTTCTTTATTAACATCACGACCTTCCAAAGTATGCAAAGCCAATAAAAGGCCAACAAGGAAAGAACTACTACTTCCCAATCCAGTTCCCTTTGTAGGTATGTCAGCCCAATTGATAATTTCGACACCATAATTCACACCCATAAACTTAAGAGTTTCGCGGATGAAGTCATGTTGTATATCGTCAATGTGTTTTACATCCACAACCTCATTATCAGAATACTTTAGATAAACCTTATCGTCAAATCTTTTCTTCACCAAAACATACACATACTTATTTATTGTGGCTGAAACACAAGTAGACGGATACTTCATGTAATAAGAAGCCATATCGCTGCCGCCGCCAGCAAACGTAATACGTAATGGTGTTTTAGTTATTATCATATCTTTTTATTAAGTAATCAAGTTTGTCTTCAATCCGCTCTAACCTTTTACATATACTAATATAATCAATTTCTTTTGGTTTGTCAAGCTTTATTCCGCTTACATCACAATATTTATCCTCTATCAGAGTTCTATAAACATTTTTACCATCGCTCTCATAGGTGTATTTTTTTTCTTTTATGTCTATTTTTTTAGCATCTATTCTTTCACGCATTAATTTATCAACTCTAATCGCCATTTCCCATCTCCCATAAACCTTTAACAGTTCTTTCTACACCATCATCAAAACTAATTTTCGGTTCCCAACCAAGAAGCTCTTTAGCCTTGTCTATATTAACCAACGTCTGGCGCGCCTCATTAGGTTGATCATTGGCGAAGTCAATTTTACCAGAAGCATTAGGGTAATATTTTTGACACGACTCATATACAGTCTCCCACACTTGGCTAATAGAAAAGTTTTCTCCGCTGCCTCCATTAAAGGTGTGTGAGTCTTTTTTATTTTGCCTATTCTTTAAAGCTGCCAAATGAAGATCACTCAAATCATCAATGTATAAAAAATCACGGCGCTTTGATCCGTCGCCATAGATAATACAATCTTTACCTTTAAGAAGTCGGCTGGCAAAAGATCCAACGACTGGAGGAATATCTCTTTCAAGATTCATAGAAGGGCCATAAATGTTTGTATAGCGAAACAAAGTTGTACCTATATTATTTGACTTACCGAAGCTTCTTACAAACTGAGCGGCCGCCATTTTTGTAATAGCATAATATCCCATAGGGGTAATAGTATTTGGCGCCATCCATTCCGTTGTAGGGAAATAATCCTGTTCTATAAAGCTATCATATTCTGCTGAGGTATCAGAAAAATAGAAATGCTTGGCTAGACTTTTCTTGGCAAGATCCAACATACGAAGAGTTCCTTTGATGTTTATATCAATAGCTTCATCAATGTTGTCTCGACAAAAATATAATTCGCCGCGGGCAGCGAGATGCCAAACTGCATCATAGCTTTCCCCAGTTCCTTCCCAATCTCTAATATCTGCTACTTGAAAATTAAATCCACTTGGATGAGTGATCAAATCTTTTATATTTTCCATAAAACCGCAAGACATATTGTCTAAACCTGTGACATGATGTCCGGCGTCCAACAACTTACGAGCCAAGTTTGAACCCACGAAACCAGCTACACCTGTTACTAAATGTTTCATAATAATTCCTTATAAAGCCCTAATTGCTCTTTAGCAATTTTGTTAGGCATGCAATGTTCTTTCCAGTTATTAATACATTTCTTACTTAATTTAAAGTAATCAACTTCTTTTTTTATAAATTTATTCATAACCCTTGCATATTCATCAACATCATCGCGCAATACGATGAAGCCACAATCTTGTATAACCTCAACATGACCATTAAAAGGATGACCATAGTGGCTTATAACAGGTTTGCCATGAGCGAAAGCCTCCCATACATTCTGTGGGCTACATTCACCATCTTTTCTAGCATGAGCTAAAACATCTATAGTGTTATAAAATTCACTTACTCTTACTTCTGAAGCAATACGCTCAACAAATCTAACGCTCTTAATATTAAGACGCTCAATATCGCGGCGTGATGATCCGGATGGATTAACAATAACGAAGCAGGTATTGCTAGTTGCAATCTTTGCGTATGCTTCAATATTGATTGGGTCATATATATTCTCATCATCTCTACCTATTCTTCCAAAAACGAAAGCGTCTTTTGGGATGTCTAATTCTTCTCTGAGATTAGTAGAAGCTGCGGGTGGCTTAACTGGTATTCCTATAACATGATGGCCGGCTGTTCCAGCTTTTGCAGCTTGCCATTGAATATGCTTAGAAACATAAATAACCTTACTAATATCTATGGTATTATCTTGATTGCCAAATGTAGAAGTAGAAACAAAATGCTCTGTATTTTCTTTCACCTCTTTAATAAAAGGAAACTCAGGGATGCCAGCAGAATACCTGTGAATAATAAAAGGTTTTTTATTCTCTACTATACTTATAAGTTCTTTTTCGTCCTTGTATGGCAACATTCTATCGCCTAGAATTTCTTTAAAAAAATCTTCTCTTGCTAAGTCTCCACCAGACTTATACGCTAAATAATGCTCAAACGTATTGTCTTTAACAAAATATCCCATATTGGTTTGAACCATTTTTTCTGTGCCACCTAATGTCAAATCATTCAGATGGTGGATTATAGCTGGCTTATTAATACTCCGTTCAATAGTGACGCCTTTATAACTTATTCTATTATACATTATGACCTCATGTAAGCTTCTACCATACTACCCGATGAAACATTATGTTGCTTCATATACATTTTCTTTTCTTCCATATCGTGAAGATGCCCAAAGGCATATTTTTCTGTATATCTATAACGTGGATGGCCATCTCTTTGCATTTTATGCCATAGATCATCAAGACTGCCCAACTTATATAACGCATTAAGTACCCACTCTTCAACATTATGAAAGCCTAACTGTGTCCCTTCATATTCTTGTTGCAAAAATTCTATCTCTTTACGAGGGGGATATACTTCAGCTTCCATAGGCAATAGTTTTTCTAAAAAATCCTTTTTAAATAACATTAAATCTGTTAATGGCATATCGTGTGATTGATGATGCCCCGAACTAAAAGGTTTTCCGCTATCAATAAACTCATCAATAAGTGATTTATATTTATCTTCAGAAAAGAAGTATCCATCAAAATTAGTAAGAACTACTATATCTCTATATCCTTCTAGCGCAAAGTTAAGACCTACATTAATAGCATCCAAGGCCCCATACGCATACCCTCTGTTGTCTTCTATTTTGATAAAAGTATTCTCACCTACTCCAGACGGCACTTTATCTAGATCTCCATTATAAACAACCGTTAACCATAAATCATTACCATTAGGAAAATTGTTTCTTATTATCTCTCTATTAAACATTAAATCTATATGCTGATCATATCCAATACAAATGTGATGCACATTTTTAAGATCAACCATTCTATACCCCTATACGCCTATAATGTTTTAAACTATCTTCTGGTGTTCCAGTTATATTCTTCTCTATGAAATGCTTAGTTCTACTTCTAATAGCGGATGCAAGATTTTTTTCTATATCAATATCAGTTAGCATATGAACAATATATGGTTTGGTTTCCTCCAATATGTAAAATAACTCTGGTAGGCTTCCAAACTTAATCATATTGTTTTCGCCCATTAACTTAATAAACTCTTCTCCTTTTGCTAAATCAGTATGAGCAGGGAATGCAAGGCCGTAATGAAAATCGCCTTTATTGTTTGCTAAAAATCTCATATGGTTCTCTATGTTTATTATTTTTTCATCATCAGCCAAACTCTCAACACATTGTATTATAAGCTTTTTTCCATACTCGACACCCAGTCTTTTCTTAATATTGACTGCAGAGATTTTGTATTGATCGTGCTCTCTCTTCAGGCCTCTCTCTTGTCGTTCAGAGCTTTTTCTGTGAACAATATGTTGACCCACTATTACACTAGAGTTCGTTGACCCTACAATTCGTTCATGGGTGCGGCCTGAATATTTACAATTTCTTTTGTATACTCGCTGTTGATAGTCGGGATAGTTAACCCAATTAAAATGTGACAACTGCCAACTATTTTTTTCTACCATATCTTGAGTAAGACCGTCAACAATATTTATGCGAGGAACACTAATGCAATCAACGTCATCAGTATTTGCTTGTAAAATATACCAAGGTAATTGGTTCCAAAAAAGATGCTCATATTCCTCGTCCGCATCAATTAAGATACGCCACTCTTGCGTAGTAGCCTCTAGTGCAAAATTCTTTTGAGTCTCAAAATCGTCTTCCCATGTTTTTTCATGTAAGGAAACACAATCCCAACCGTTCAAGATTTCTAATGTTCCATCTGTTGACCCTCCGTCTACCACAACAAAATCATCTGTAACGTAAGGCGTTACATTTAATAATGTATCTGCAACACAATCTGCATCATCTAAAGTAATCATAGCTACAGAGTAGTTTGCTTTTGGTCTTTTCTTATGGTCGGTAAGATAATTAAATACATCAAAAATTCTTTTACTTGATTCTGGGTCTTGATCTAAAGTATCAGTCTCCACATATAAATTATCCCATATAGAAGATGGCCCTTGAGGAATATGAACCGGTAAGAAAAAATGATTTTTTAAATAAACGCAGACGGTGGGTAGTCCAGCCCGTGCGGCTATACCCCACTCCCATGAGTTTGTTGTTATGCAACCATTAGAATTATTAATTACCAAAATAGTATCTTCAATAGACCTATCAGAGAAATCTAAAAACTGTAGTTTTTTCTTTTTACATTGTTCTGGCAAATCTTGAAGATCTTTTTTCAACCCGATAAAAATTGGAACAAAGCCTTCTTCGCTCAATTTCTCAATAAGATTAACCCACTTTTCAGTAGTCCAAAACCTATTGTATTCTACATCATGCTCAAACCCTTCTGGATTTCCCTCGGTAGTAAAAGGCTTTATAACTACTGTTTTACTATTTGCAAATCCATAAAAGTTATCTAATAGATCTGGTGTTGATGAAGTATTATAGGAGTAAGGAAAGGCCATTTCATAATTTAAAAAACTTGGATCTTCGTTATTAAAAATCTCTTTACAAAACGACCATGTTTCATACACATCGCCGCGGACCTCTTTGACATATGTCTTTTTTATAAACTCTTCCATCGTGTCATGTTGATTAAGCCAAGTATAATTCTTAATGATCAAGGCCAGCTCGCCCTGTCTCTCAATCATCTCTTTCATTAGTCTTGGGCTTCCACCAAATCCACCCAGAAGGAAGACAACAATGTGGTTAGGGTATTTCTCCTTAACTGCCGGCAAGCGGCTCAAATGGGAAACTATGTCTCCTAACCCACAAAGAGTATTTATAAAAAAAATTGGATCATTACCTTTAATAGTTTCTAAAAAACTTTTTGCCATAGTTATTCCTCGTCTTCGTCCTCAAACATACTTTTTAGAATGTCTTCTTTGGTGTGAAAGGTTTCATTAAAATCATCAGGATTTATCATTTTCTTTCTCAGCTAATATTTCAGCGGCCCTGTCTCTAGCTTCTTGCTTATTGCCGCCATCATAAGAATAAGCATGGCCCTCTTCGACCAGAATGTCACAGGCATCCGTATCGTCATCAAGAATGATGCTTCCAAGCACTCTGCCATACTTGCCAAGCTCGTGGCTTTGAAGCAGAAACTTATTACCATTGTTTTGTAATATCTCTTTTAGTCTGGCCTTTGCGGCCAGTCCTTTCTTTTTTTCTACCAAGTCTCTCGTACGACTTTCCCATGTATCTATACCAAATAATCGTACACGTTTCTTCACAAACACACCGAATCCAAGATCTATCTCTGCGTCCAATGTGTCACCGTCCACTATTCGTACTAACTCTGCTGGATACTCAAACATTATTATTCCTCACTATTAATTCCAATTGTCTTCTTCATAAT
>TARA_R110002072_G_scaffold69143_4_pt1 | contig 35657 bp, 26 predicted proteins | sample TARA_R110002072 | Tara Oceans TARA_R110002072 (sample SAMEA4397118) | marine metagenome | biome: Polar Biome; feature: [SRF] surface water layer (ENVO:00010504); material: water (ENVO:00002006), including particulate matter (ENVO:01000060) such as... | depth 5 m
CCGGGGGGACAGTGGGAGGTGGCGCTATGGGGGAAAAACCTGGCAGACACAGATTATGAGGCCTTCGCACTGAACAATCTGCCGCAGGCCGATCGCGCTGTGATCTGGGGAGACGGTCGCAGTTACGGACTGGATGTCAGCTACCACTATAACTGAGGCTAGCGGCAGGATTCTGGTGCAGGCGAATACTCTTGCAACCGTGCAAAGACAAAGACAGAGCAAGGCTACGCCTGGTCGATACAGGTAAACCGCTGCAGGGTCTCGCCGTCGCGCTCCACCGTTTCCAGAAACATGGCCAGCGGCCGCACCCACAAACCGCCCTCCCCGTACAGGGGGGTGTACACCACCAGTTGCTCCCGCGTCTCGGAGTGGGTGGCGACACCGTGAACCGTGTACTCACCACCCTTGAAATGCCGATAGCGCCCAGGCTTCAGTGACATCGTCAGACCGGGGAAAAAATCAGCACCGGTATATTGCGCACACCCTCCGTGCGCTTGCGGTACTCCTTGTAGTTCGGGTACATCGCTTCCAGTTTGGGCCACAACAGGAGCTCTTCCTCAGCATTGGCCTCGCGCATACGATAGGTTTTTTTCTCGCTTCCGATTTGAATATCTACCGTCTCGGCAGCCACCACATTGTGATACCAGACAGGCAGTTTCGTCATACCGCCCTTTGACGCCGTCATCACCACCTCGTCACCGTGCTTCAGGAACAGCAGCGGCACCTTGCGAACGAGGCCGGATTTGCGCCCCACCGTCGTCAGGATAGCAACCGGCCCTCCCAGAAACGTGTTCCACAGGCGACCCCCTGTCAACTCGTAAACCGTCGTTTGCCAGCGCCCGACCTTGCCAATAATCCAGCTGCCAAATTTTTCCTGTTTGGCCGTATAGGGTTGGAAGTCGTCCGTCATGTTTGCAGCCCCTGAGAGAATTGTGAAGAATGTGTATCGGCCGAGTTGTATACCAGATATGCATTCACAAGGCACGCCGCCGGCGTGTTTATCTACCGGTGTACCAGATAGGCGAACCCGGGCAGCACGGGCGCTTGCTTGCACAACCTGTCACTGCGTATATCATAAGCCACGCCTTGCTATTCAAGTTCCCCGCTGGAAACTATAAAAACATGAAAAAATTCATTGTTGTGCTGCTGTCAATACCACTGGTTCTGGTCATTCTGGTGGCCATCGCAGCGGGCGTCGCCATGCAACAGGGCCTCGCTTCCAAATCCGACATCGAATTCCTGGTTGACCTTGGCAAACGCGATGGCCTGGCCGCCGTGGTTTCCACCATCAGGACAGAGCTGTACGGTGTCGATGAATCTGCGGTCGCCGACCCCTCTTACGGGCGCCAAAAAGTTGCAGGTCGCGGCCACGCGCCCTGGGTGCTGCGCGGCAACCTGGATGGCAGGCCCCGGGTATTGGAGTTTGCACTTGCACCCGGGGTATGGGCGGCCTACGACACGCAACAGCAGTCGCTCTATCAGGTGTGGGAGGGCGAGGTGCTGTTCGAGGGGCCGGTGTACGACTACAAACACGGCCCACAACCCATCAGCCAGGGAGCATGGTATCTGCGCGACACTGAGGGCGCCGAGTGGTTCCTCGAAGTCAATGGCGAGGAGATGCCGGCCACCGTGCAATACCTCGGGCATGAATACAGTGAGGATCGAAAAAACGCCGCGATGCGGTTTACTCTCTCGGCGGGGCCCCACCGCGTGGAACTGACAGAGCGGCCCGAGTTGGTACAAACCGCCACATCGCGCAAACTGCAGCGCCACTTTACTGCCGCCGCGGAACCAACGTCGGCGGATGACAAGCGCGCCGTGCTGTTCGGTGATTTGTCCGCGGAACTCGTTCCCCTACTGGAGAACACCAGGGACATCAAAGCCGGTTTTCGCACCGGCGATGGCGAGCGCTATATCGCCGAGGGCACCGTTACCATTCCACTCACATCGACTACCCCGATCCCCTCAGATTCCACCGGTATCGCCACTACCACCGACGCTGGCGACGGCGGGCTCGATGAGGGCAAATCCGTCATCGCCAACAGCGACTGCCTGGGCTGCCACGCCGAGAACCACAAGATCTCCGGCCCGGCCTGGTCGCAAATCGCCGGAAAGTTTCGCGGCAAGACACAGCCCGAAGTGGTCGCAGCCCTCACCCGCAGCGTGCTCGATGGCAGCACGGGCACCTGGGGGCCAGTGCCCATGCCCGCGCACCCGGACCTCACTGAGGCGCAGGCAACTGCTGCCGTAACCTACATCCTCAGCGTCGATGAGCAGGAAGCCAACCTCAACGTCCCCAGGGACAGCGATGGCCAGCCGTATACGGCGACCAGCGCCTACGATGTGCTGCCGCGGCTCCAATCGCTGCACCCCTCGTTTAAACTGGACAATCTCGCACCCGACAACTTCGAGCCAAAAGTGGGGGGCATGGCCTTCCGCGATGATGGCAAGCTGGTTGTGGCCAGTTGGGACCGCGACGGCGCCGTCTTCCTGCTCGATCTCCAGGCACCTCCGGAAAAACGGGTGAAACGCATCGCCGAGGGGCTACACGAGCCACTGGGCATGAGTATTGTTGACAATCGACTGTATGTCTTGCAGAAACAGGAACTGACCGAACTGATCGATACCAACGGCGATGACATTATCGACCAGTATCGTGCCGTCACCTATGACTGGCCCAGCAGCAGTAATTTCCACTCCTTTGCTTTCGGCCTGCTGCCGAGGGATGACAACTTCTACTTCCTGCTGTCAATCTGTGTTCTGCCGGGCGGCGCCAGTTGCCCCGAGCAGTTGCCCACACAGGGAAAACTGCTGCGCGCCGACGCCGAGGGTAACGTGGACATTTACGCCTCCGGCTTTCGCACCCCCAACGGCATCGCTACCGGACCGGACGGGGCTATCTACGTCGCCGATAACCAGGGCGACTGGTTGCCGGCCAGCAAGCTGATCCGCGTCGAAGAGGGCGGATTCTATGGCTCGCGCGCGGTCCCGGGCGAGGGCGTCATGACGCGCGAGGAGGACCCACCTGTGGTATGGCTGCCGCAGGATGAGATTGGCAACTCGCCTACCCAGCCGCTGCTGCTGAACGAGGGCCCGTACGCCGGGCAGATGATTCACGGCGACGTGTACAACGGCGGCGTCAAGCGTGTCTACCTCGAGGAGGTGGACGGACAACAACAGGGGGCGGCCTTTCACTTCAGCGGCGGCTTCCAGGGCGCAGTGAACCGCATGGTGCGAGGCCCCGATGGCGCCATCTACCTCGGCGAACTGGGCAACCCGCCCAACTGGGGCGAGTACGGCAAGCCGTGGTACGGACTGGAACGCATGACCTGGGTGGGCAATGAGGCCTTCGAGATGCTCAGCGTAAAAGCGCAGAGTGACGGCTTTGAAATCGAGCTGACACAGCCGCTGGCCGAGGGTCTGGAACTGACACCCGCCGACGTCCTGATCAAGCAGTGGTTCTACTACCCCAATGAGCAGTACGGTGGCCCCAAGTACGACGAGACAGTACTCACCGCTTCACAGGTGGATATCGCTCCGGATCGCCACAGCATCCGCCTGCGAGTCCCGGGCCTGAAGGCGGGCCATGTCGTCTACCTGCGCCTTGCGGACCACCTGCGTTCAGGCAGCGGCCAGCAGCTTTGGACAGCAGAGGCCTGGTACACGTTGAACCGGATACCGGAGGGACCGGCTGCCGCCAGCGCACAAGCGCCCTCCGATGGCGGCTGGCGCGATCTGTTTGACGGCGAGACCCTGAGCGGCTGGCGCAACGTCGGGGGCGATGAAAACGATGTAAAGAAATGGACGGTGCAGGACGGCACGCTGGCACTGGTCCAGGACGGTGTCTTCCCGGCATGGGATATGATCAAGAGCGTATTACTCGGTGGTGCCAGCGGCGACCTGATGTACTACCGTGAGAAGTTTCGTGACTTCGAACTCAGCCTGCAGTGGAAGATTTCCCCCGGAGGCAACAGCGGGATTTTTTACTTTGTCAAAGATGAAAAAGAAAGCGTCTCCTGGCGCACCGGCCTCGAAATGCAGGTGCTCGACAATGAGGGACACAAGGACGGGAAAATCCGCACTCACCGTGCCGGCGACCTCTACGACCTGATCGCGGCTGATCCGGAAACTGTGCGCCCGCCCGGCGAGTGGAATGAGGTATTGATCCGGGTCAAAGACAACCACATCGAACACTGGTTGAACGGTGTAAAAGTCGTGAGCATCGAGCGCGGCACCGAGGACTGGAATGCGCTGGTCGCAGCCAGTAAATTTGCCGACATGCCCGGCTACGGCAAATCAGAAGCGGGTTATATCGCACTGCAGGACCACGGCGATCCCGTGTGGTTTCGCAATATTCGCGTGCGCGACCTGTAATCACATCCCTGCCGCAGAAACCGCGGGGACAGCGTCACAGCGCACCGCTTGTCAACTTTGCGCGCCGTGAAAAGTCGAGAAAACCGCTGGCTTCTGGCGAGATTCTCGGCAAAATGCGACCCAGATCACACACAACCCCCTGCTACTATGCCTCCCCGGGGCCCTATACTATACTGCGAAACAGGTACGCACCCGAAGACTGCGCACGTTAGAGGGCGCGGCGATTTCGCTCCTTAGAAATTGTGGGCGCGCAAGAAAAGTAAGAGTTCAATCGTGGGCTGGGGCAGAATGAATGGCAGTGCGCAAAAAGCAGGCAACAGGCTACACCCTGATTGAACTGATGGCGGTACTTGCCATTGCCAGTGCGCTGTTGGTTATCGCCATCCCGATGTTTCGCACCCAGGTACAGAACAGCCAAATGTCGGCGGCGGCTACCGACCTGCTGAGCACTTTCATGTCTGCCAAGTCTCAAGCCATTGGTCGCAACTATCCGGTGAAGGTGTGTATCAGCAACAATGCGCCGGACGACAATGATCTAGAGTGTGTCGACAATGGCCAGTGGGAAGATGGCTGGCTTACCTTCGTCGACTCGGACAACAGCGGCCAGATCAATGATGATGAAGAGGTGATACAAATCCACCCGCCACTGACTGAAAATATCACCGTTCGCAGTTCCCGCACTGGCGATGGAACCCTCGAAAACGGCGTGACTTACCAACCCAACGGCCTCACAGACCTGACCGCAACGCGAGAGCTCTTTATCTGTAATTCGTCGCGACACGGCGTCACCGCCCGCGTCGTTATCGTATCCATTCTCGGTAAGGCGAGCATTCTGAAGGATGAAGATGTCGAGGAAGACGGATGTTCGGGCGAGTGAACACTTCTCGTGGCTTCACCCTGCTGGAGGTAATGATATCGCTGGTGATTCTGGCCATCGGTGTGATGGGCATCATCGGGCTGCAGACCTCCACCTACAAACAGCTACAAACTTCGCAGAATTATTCCAAGGCGGCGATGCTGGCCAGTGGCATGGCGGACCGTATGCTGGCCAACCAGGCCCAGGTGCTCGCTGGCGCGTATATACATGACAGCGCCTCCAGCACACCACCCTCTCCCAATTGCGCCAGCGCAGCCTGCGACGATGCGCAATTGGCTGCATACGACGTGTGGTACTGGCAGACTGAACTCCTCGGTATCGATCCCGACGACGCCAACAGAAAAATCCCCGGCTCGCTGCCAGCGGCCAGCGGAGAGGTGCTCCGCGACGCCACCACCGGTGAGTACCTGATCCTGGTGCGCTGGGACGATGACCTCGACGGCGACGTGGGCGAAGAGTGTGCCGCGCTCGATCCGGATGAGGTACAGGGCGAGGACGACCTCGATTGCTACGCCCTCAATCTCGGCTGCCTCGGCGGGCCCTGCCCATGATGCCCCGCGCACCCAGCAAAGCATCAGTCATCGGGTGTCGGGAGCATGGCCTGACCATGATGGAGCTGCTGGTGACGGTAGTCATTCTGAGCCTGTTGATGGCCGGGCTGTCGCAGCTGGTGGTCACCAACTCGCAGAACGCCAGCGCCACCGGCGCACTGGCCAGAATCGCAGACACCGGCCGCAACGCCATACAATTGCTCTCCACCGATATTCGCCGGGCAGGCTATCTGGGTGGCAATATCAATATCCTGAGCAGCACCGATATGATCAGTGGCAGCCAGGGCTTGCCCGCCTATGCCATTAACTGTGTCGCAGACACCACGGACTGGGCACGCATGATCAACCAGCCCATCGTCGGCATTAACGCGCCCGATGATGCGAGCGCGATACCCTACGACTGCATAGCAGGCCAGTGGCTGCGAGGCGATGCCCTGACCCTGCGCTATGCACCCACGCCGGCCATCGAGGTAGCCGACATGATTGGCACCCGGCCCTACCTGCGCGTGACCATGATTGACGGCAAGGTGTTTCTCGGTAGCGAAGCCGGAGCGTCAGAGAACGTCATCAACGACCCGACCGCGCGCGATTACAACCTGACCGCGCACACGTATTTCGTCGCCGCCACCGGTCGCACCTGCCAGGGCCGGGAGATTCCCGCGCTGTTTCGTATGGCCATCGATGACAATGGCCTGCCCGAGCCCCAGGAGTTGCTCGCGGGCGTGGAGAACTTGCAGCTGCGCTACCTGGTGGGCAACCGCTACTACGACGCCAATGAGGTGCCGCTGACAGCGGCTGGCCGCTGGCCGCGCGTCGAGGCAGTGGAGATCACCGTGCTGGTGCGGGCGGAGTGCCCGGAAACCGGCTTCAATATCAATCGAACCTTTGAGCTGGCTGATGTCGAATATATACCGGCGGACAGCGATTTCAGGCGCCAGGTCTTCACCACGACCACGCAATTGAGAAACTGATGACTATGTGTACCCAATGGCGGCAGACAAACAGGACACCGATAGGCGAGCGCGGCGCGGCACTGATCGTCAGCCTGATCCTGCTGTTGATCATGACGATAATCGGCATTTCCGCACTGAACAGTGCGCGGCTGGAAGTCAGCATGGCCGGCATGATGCAGCGGGAGGAAGTGGCACTGCGCAAAGCCGAGCGGGCCCTGATCGTGGCGGAAGAGTACGTCGAGGCTACGCCGGGCCCATTTGATGACCTGGGTACAGGCCACTATCTGCCCGAGGATAACGTGGATGTGTCCGTCACAGACTGGTCGGCTATAGAGAGACGCGTGAAATCAGAAGAGATTCCGGACCTCAGCGCAGACGATGCCTTCATTGTAGAGTATCAGGGTGAGGTCACACTGCCCGGCAGCGCACTCAACGATGGCGGCGATACCATACCCGGCGACAAGGTCAACGTGTATCGCATCACCACCCGCAGCGAGACCGAAGGCAAAGCGGTGCGCATTATTGAATCGATTTACTCCAAGCTGTACAACCCAATGGCGCCGTAACCGGCGTCAGGAGGCCGTAGCAATGACTTTTTCAAAAATTGTGACACATGGGTGCCTGGCCGCGCTGGCGATGGCAGTTGCCCTGCCGGGGCTGAGCGCGACACGGCTGTTCGCGCCGCTAACACCCCCGCTGGGGTCAATAGCACCCATTGTGCTGTCCAACGCCGACCTGCGCGGAAATGCCACCAAAGGCTACCGGCCGTGGTTTGAAAACGGCAGCTGGCAGGGCGATCTGGTGGAGTACACAGTCACCTCCAGCGGCCTGTTGAGCACCAGCGTCGACTTCACCCAGCCCTCACCGACCAACAACGGGGACAACTGGTCTGCGCTGGTGCGATTTGCCGAGCATGAAGATGCCAGTGACACGTACTGGGATTCCGGCCGCAAGATCATTACCTGGAATGGCAGCTCACAGGTCCCGTTTCGCTTCAACGACACAGGTATCGGCGCCGACAACATGGCGCTGCTCGACCCCAACGCCGAGGAAGATGCCTCCATAATTCTGGATTATGTGCGCGGCGATCGCAGCAATGAGTTCCCCAAAGCCGACGGCGCACAACTGCGCAGGCGCACTTCGATACTCGGCGATATCATCCACTCCAAGCCAGTGTATGTCGCCGCGCCCAACGCCAACTACACAATCGACAACTACGCCGAGTGGGCAGCGGGTAAAAGCGAGCGCGCCCCCAGGGTGTATGTGGGCGCCAATGACGGCATGCTGCACGTGTTTGACGCTGAAACCGGCGATGAGGTGTACGCCTACATACCCTCAATGTTGATGGACTCACTGAGCGCCCTCACTGCCCGGTATTACAAGCACCGGTATTATGTCGACGGTGAAATGAGTGTGCGCGACGCGTATTTCGACGGCAACTGGCACACCCTGCTGGCCGGCTCTCTCGGTGCCGGTGGCAAGGGCTTTTTCGGCCTGGATATCACCGATCCTGACCTCTCCAGCGAGAGCGCGAATACCGGCACCAACAGGAAAGTCCTGTTTGAATTCGATGCCAGTGAGGACGACGACCTCGGATTCTCGTTCAGTCGCCCGGTTATCGCCAGGTTGAACGATGGCGACTGGTACGTGGTAATCGGCAACGGCTTCAGCAGCGTGAACGGCGTCGCCATGCTGTACCTGGTCAACCTGGAGAGCCTCACGGTTACCAAGCTCTCCACCGGCTCCGGATCGGCGGGCGATCCCAACGGTTTGTCCTCACCCGCACTGCTCGACACCGGGAGGGACGGTATTGTCGATTACGCCTACGCCGGGGATATCGACGGCAACCTGTGGAAGTTTGACCTGTCATCGCAGAGCACCAACAGCTGGTCAGTGGCCTACAACGGCACGCCCGTACACCCCTCCGCTGGCGACCAGTCCATCATCCAGGCACCGCAGATCGCGCGCCACCCGCAAAATGGCTATATGCTCTACTTCGCCACTGGCCGCCTGCTGACAAATGCGGACCTGACAAACACCTCCGTACAGTCGTTGTACGGTATCTGGGATTCCGGCAACCCGCCGCCAGATGCCGACAGCCAATCACTGCTGACACAGACCTGGGACGGCCCCAAAACGTATGACTATGTCATCGGCGAAAGTACCGCCGCCTCGCAGACCATCGCGATTTACAACGAGGACGCCGGCGATCCGGACTGGGAGACCCAGCACGGTTGGAAAGTCGATTTTCCGGCCGACGGCTATCGCGTATTACAGCCAGTCCAGGTGCGGGCGGGCCGCGTCAAGGCCACGGTGTACAAGCCGGGTGGCGATCAACAGGGTGAGAACTGGCTGATAGAGGCACTGCTCGCCGATGGCGGGCCAAACCCGCCGGCGGCACCGATCTACGACCTGAATGTCGACGGCGTCCTGAATACCGCCGACCTGTATGACGATAATCCCGAGGGGAATATCGAGGAATGGCATGTGCCGATGATGTGGCAACAGGCGGACGGCATCATGTCGCAGGTCACCATTGCGTATCTCGATGTCGGGGTTGATACGCTGTTCATCAACTACCTGCAGCAGCCGGTGACAGCGGACATACCCTGCGCCGGTACCGTGCTCTGCCCCAACGGCTTTCTCGGTGGCCACATCGATGTACAAACTTACCGCGGCTCTGTGCCGCTGGATGGCGACCGCACCGCGCAGGCGCACGAGTACGACAGTTTGAAACAACGTGTGTACGTCAACTTTTTCGACCTCTATGACCCGAACAAAGGCATTCTTGATCAGGTCGAGATCGATTTCGCTGACTCCAATCGCAGTGGCAATCCCGGTAACCCGCCAACGACGGCCAGCGATATCAGTGAAAATGAGCAGTTCATCGTCCTGCTGGCCAATGCCGACCTGTCTCCCGCCAGCACCCTGAAGATTGGCAACAAGACCTGGAATGCGGTGGAGTACCAGCGGCAGCTGCACAATGCCCTGAAGAACTGGAACCCCGCGGACTGGGATCCGGGCGACCCGACAACGGGTCCGTTGGATAAAGACGGCGATTCACTGATCTTTACCTGGCGCGAAATCAAGAATGCCGGCGGCAACATCAGCCACAACTTCAACGACCGCGCCATCCTCGATGGCGGCCTCCATCCGACGCAGCCCGAATGCGTGATGTGGGATGCCGCGCAGAGCGGCCGCGATACCGGCGGCCGTGCCGCCACCGGGCGCTGGCGCAACGGTGCACTGACCACGCAATTGGTGAAGCGCAGTTACTTCACCGATAACCCTGTCAATCCCGCGATCGCGATGGTGACCGTGCAGCAACCTGCCGATCTGCCACCGTTCGTGATCACCGCTGACGGAGACCGCGTCGACACCACGATCGACTATGATGACAACCAGTACGAAATCGTCGGCGGCCTGGTTGCCAGCAACGATGCCGAGCACATCTGGGAGTCTACCCTGTTCTGGCACTTTGGCGATCTCGCCGCAATCGCCGGGTTGGGTCGGCCGTGCTACGGCGATGCCGGCTGGCAGCAGGCTGTCGAGTTTGAGCTCAGCAACGACCCGATCTCGGCGACACTGGAGGCGCTGGACTACGAACTTAACTCCGATAACCTCGCCGCCGCCATCGATGCACTGCGCGACCAGGGCTGTAATATCACTGGGTCAGACTGCAACGGCGAATGGACGTTGCTGAAGTCGATCTATGACATCAGCCTGGACTATGTTCGCAAACAAGCCGGAGGCGCAATAAGCGCCCCACCTGCGCCTCCCGAACAGGTACCAATCGTCATCCCCGGCGGCAGCACCGGTGCCGGCCTCGAAGGCGATGGCGGCGATGGCGCCATCACCGACGGCAATGCCTACGAACCCGGTCGCATGAGTTGGACAGACGTTGTCAAATAGTCGGGGAAAAATGAGTCATGGTATGCGCGTAACCCAGCGCAGAGCGGACATGCCCGGCTTCTCGCTGATCGAGGTAATGATCGTGCTGGTCATTATTGGCGTGCTGCTGCTGGTAGCGGTGCCGGGCTACCAGGAGAGCATGCGCAAATCGCATCGCGCCGATGGCATGCGGGACTTGATGGAACTGGTGTCACGGCAGGAGCGTTTTTACGCGCAGAACAGCCGCTACAGCGGCGACATTGAAGCCGCCAGCGGCCTCAACTTTGGCAGCACCATCAGTACCGAGGGGCACTACACCCTTAGTGTGGAGGCATGCGAGGACTTCGATGACGATGACTTCAGCACCTGTTATGTACTGCTGGCCACGCCCAGAGGCGAGCAGACCAAGGACGCCTGCGGCACCCTGACTGTCAACAGTAAAGGACAGCGCGACCACACCGGCTCGCCCGACAACGACGGCCTCAGGTGCTGGTAGCGACAAGCTGATCTGCGCCACCCCGGAACCTGTGATCGGGCGCTGTCAGGGTGTATACCAGATAGGTGAGGTCCAGGCCCGCTCCTGGATGGTAGCCGGAACATCCTCCAGCAGCGGCAACTCATTTTTTACCGCTTCATAGGTGGTCCAGCGCGGCGTGGGAATCTCCAGTACCCGAGCGTAGTAGACAGCGGGCAATTTCGGGTCAAAATCGTAGTCGATCCAGCTACCCATCAATTCAGCACTGCCTATCGTGTTGGTGTAGCTGGCGTCACTGAGATCGACGGTATTGCCCACCGGGGGCAGCACGCCGAAAACATCCGGCTCGCGATTGTCGGACCAAACGACATCGACTATTTTCTCCTGCGGGTTACTGGCGACATCGATCCAGCCTTTAATAATTTGTATGCGATCCAGGTTGGCGCCGTCGGGGTCTTTCAGCGCATGCACTGTAAAGGTCGGCGATCTTCTGAGCCCAGACAGCACGCCCCCCATCGGAACGCCCTCCTCATAGCCCTGCCTTACCAGCGCCACTGGATTTTTCGCCGCCAGATCCAGGCCACCGAAGAAGCGCGGTTTTATTCGCGTTCCGGATGTGGCGAAGGTCTCGCGGGCGCGCAGGGCATCCCAGATTTCGGCGCGGGTATTCTTGCCCGCCCAGACCCCCGTGAGAGAACCCGGATTGGCATCCTTCGCCATAATCCATCCCGCGATATCCTTCTCACGCCGGCGCTGCAACTCACCGTCGGCCCCGCCATGGCTGCCGATGTAGTTGTCTTCCACTACATTCGCGGGCGTGCCATTGTGGCTGTCACTACCGCCGACGAAACCCAGCCTGAAGGGATTCTGGCCGATAACCCTGTCCTGGCTAACCCCTTGAATCAAGGCATCGCGGACAAAATCCCGTTTTTGAAAGCTGCGTTCGCTGTACGCCTGGAGACTGTCGGCATTCTCAAAATCGGCAAATTCATCCGCCGGCCAGAACTTGCGATGCACCTCGGAGTTGCCCTTCACCTGCATAATTTCAATCACGCGCTCAAAATGGCTGCGACGCTCGGCATACACCGCGTCAATCGGCTTACCGCTGTTAGTCAACTGCTCGAACATGTCACCCTTGCTGGCATTGGAGCCGTGGGGAATCGCGGTGAGCCAGCGTCCCTGCGCCTCCTGCGCTTCCATCCAGTCCCACAGCTTCTCTTCATCACTGCTGTCAAAGGATGTAAAGGGCAATTCCGGGACATCCGTATCCCGAAACAGGATATTGCGATGCATAACGGCGCCATTGGGTGCAGCGCTCCACTCAAACCCTATCAGGGTGGAAAAAAACCCCGGTTGATAATTATCAACGGCCGCCTGCACGGTAAGCTTCCAGGCGCTCCTTGAGGTATCTTCACCGGCGTAAAAAGACGGATGCCCGCTCTGTCCCGCGCGCACTGGAGCCACCATATATTTCTGCAACCACGCTTGCTGGCTCTCAATGCCGACAAGACCCCTGAGTTCCTGCAACTGTGGATTATCGTGACCCCTGGCACCTTCGACCTGCGCGGAATACATCTCGCCGATGTACTCTGCATGGTCGGTCACGGCGGCGAAATCCAGAGGTTTGGCAATAGCGTGCGGCCGGCCGTTTACCGTCATGCTTTCGCCCCTGGCGAAACGGTAGGCCATATCCGGTGTCAGGCGGGTACCACTGATATAGGCATCCAGTGAATACGCGGTATGAACATGGATTTCACCGAAGTATGCCTCCTTGAGTGGATTTACCGGCACATCATCTTCTATATCCTGCAGCGTTTTCGGCCCCGCAGGCGCTGCCTCTGCCTCCGGTATCGCATCCACGGCGCTAGCTCCAATATCATCGGCTACCACGGTGGCCTGCCCTGGCGAACCGGAATCGCAGGCTGCCAGTACAGCCGCAATAACCGCTATGATCAGCCGGCTTTTCCCGCTGTCCCTGCGCCGTGTGAATCCGTCCATCGTACCCTTGTCCTCGCCTGCCATCCTGTATCAATACGGTTAGCCACCACCCACCCTATAGTATGGTCCATCAACAGCCGCCCTGCACAGAATCGAGATTACTCCAGCCACCACATCGCACCGGAGCGCACTCATAACTACGAATTAAGGATTCATCACTATCTTCTTGAATCTATTCGGATTTATATATTTTTTTCTTTTCATTACCAGCAGCGTTTGTTACAGTTACCGACAAAATAACCCATTCCCATCCCATTAGGTTCTTTTCATGCGACTACTGCCCCTGCTGGTCCTCGCCCTGCTCGCAAGTACCCCAGTGAAAGCCGATGAGACGGCATTGATACGCCAACTGGCACCTGCCATCAATCCCGCTGCCGTCTCCGAGGCGGTATCTGCAATGAAATGTGCGCAGAAAAACGGCGTCGGAGAAGAGGCGAGCCGGCTGGCTATTATCGATTACACCATTCCCTCTCGCCAGCAACGCCTGTGGGTGCTGGATTTAAAGAACCGCAAACTGCTGTTTGAAGAACATGTCGCACACGGGCAGGGCTCTGGCGAGGATATACCCAATGCATTCTCCAACCGCAACGGCAGTCATCAAACCAGCCTGGGATTGTTCCTGACCGATGAAACCTATGAGGGTGGCAACGGCTACTCATTGCGCCTTCAGGGCCTGAGCAGGGGTTTCAACGAATCGGCTATGGAACGACTGATCGTGATGCACGGCGCGCCCTACGTGAATCCGACAGCAGCGGCAAAAATGGGACGCCTGGGTCGATCATGGGGCTGCCCGGCCGTGCGCACTGCAGTCGCACAACCGATGATCGATACCTTGAAAATGGGCCAGTTTATCTACGCTTACGGCCCCGGGACGGCCAAACTGTCCTCATGCAAAACCGAGAACCTGTCACTGGCCAGTGTGTCTGGTTTGCGCAAGGCGAACAACGGCTAACACCGGCATCGCGCCGTTTTACCTGGCGGTCGGCCAATAGCGTTTCTCACCTACCCCAAACGCGTCTCTGCACGACCGGCAAGCGCAGGTAACTGCTTTCATTTACGCCAGAGATTGACTACCTTAGTCGGCAGAAAATGTCCGTGAGCCATGAAGGCCCTCGGCGCAGAATAATCAAGGGTATGACTGAGCATGAAAGATCGCCTACATTCACTCCTCGACGGAGCAACGCAGGAAGAGCTTGTCGAATGCATCCAGCTTCTGGCCTTCAGCGTCGTGCAGCATCGTGGCAAGGGTGGCTTCGTAACACTCGGCGACGCCGCGCAAGCCCTGCGCCTGGGCGCAGACAGTGAATCGGATGAACTGAAAGGAATCCTGCAACAGGGCAAAGCGGTGCTGGAAGAAGCGATAGAGCGGGTGAGAGTGCTGGCCGCCGAGCGCCTTGCGGCACCACAGGAGGACCAGGACCACAGCGCTGGGCCGGCGGAAAAACGCAAGCAGCTTCGAATTCATGTCAGCGCCGCCATCAAGGTACTGTGGCCCGGGCACACCGACCCGGTCGCAGCCAAACTGGAAAACATCTCATGGGGAGGCGCCGCTATCCAGGTCGAGCGGCTGGACAATGAACACGGCGATACGGTGCAGATCATGGTGCCTTCCAGCCAGGGGAGCGCCATCGCAATCGAGGCGAAGATACTAAGGACCTGGGCTCTGCCAGACGGCAAGGGGTATGGCGTGGCTACCCGGTTCAGTAGCCTCAGCACACACGATGAAATGGAGCTGGAAAAATTGCTCAAACTGCTGTCGGAGTCGGCTGACGGATCGGGCAAACGCAACCATGCTCGCCTGACGCAAAGACTGGACATAGAATTTGACGAACTACAGGAACTGCAGGCCACGCTGGATGATATATCGGCCGGCGGAATGGGCATAACCGTGCCGGAACCGCTGCAGATCGGGCAGTCGCTACAGACAGTGATCAGCGCCCTGGACGGCACCACCAGCCTGAAACTGCGGGCCCGCGTCGTGCGCCAGGAGCAGATAAAGCTGGGACGCATAGAAGTGTATCGGGTAGGCCTTCGATTTGAACACCAGCCCGGTGACTTACAGGAGCGCATTAACGACTTGCTGCGCAAGATGGCCATCGCCAGAAGCGCACATTTCGGCTAAGGACTGCACTGGCTGGATGCTACGCCCTGTTACCGGCAGGGTGACACCAAAACGTCACTATAGCCTTCGCCTGCACGGCACGGGCCGATGCTGCGCTGGCCCATGCCTGTTTATCCGGCATGGGTCAGCCGTTACAGCCTATTTGATAAACAACATTTCCTGGTACTTGGGCAACGACCACAATTCATCCGCCACCTCTGTCTCCAGCACGTCGGCATGGCTGCGCACGTCATCCATCAGGCCGCGCAGTGTATTCGCACAGTACTGCATGTGTTCTTCTGTTGAGCCGAAATCATGCTGCGCCAGTGCCGCGCTCAACTTACCCACAGCCGCCATCATGGCATTCGCGTGCTCCGCCACAGTCGTCGCCGTGGTGTTATCGAGTTTGACACCCATTGCCGACAGGTCTGCACTGGTTTTCGACAGTGTCGACAGGTACTCGATGGCCGCCGGGTAGATCAGGGTTTTTGCCATATCGATAACAAGCTTTGCCTCCACCTCGATTGAAAGTACGTACTGCTCAGCGTAGACTTCAAATCGACTCTCGAGCTCAACCGGACTCAGTACGCCGGTACTCTCGAACAGGTTGATGACAGACTTCTCGCGCAGTGCCGGAAGCGCATCGGCGGTGGTTGGGATGTTCTTGAGTCCGCGCTCCTTCACCGCCATCTCATGCCATTCAGACGAGTAGCCATCGCCACCGAAAACGACGTTGCTATGCTCGTTCATCAGTTCCTTCAGCACACTGACGACGGCCTCAGCCTTGCTGGCACCCTTGCCAAACTCCACTTCCAGTTTGCCGGCAATCCAGCTGAGAGAATCAGCCAGCATGGTGTTCATCGCAACCAGTGGCCCGGAGACGGACTGCGAGGACCCTACCGCACGAAACTCAAACCGGTTGCCGGTAAACGCAAATGGCGATGTGCGGTTACGGTCACCCGGGTCACGCTCAAAGTTGAGAATTTGCGACAATCCCAGATCCATCTCACCGCCTTTTGCGGTTTCCGTGATTTTCCCCTCCTTGATGTCCATAAAGACTTTTTCCAGTTGATCACCGAGGTAGACGGACAGGATAGCCGGCGGCGCTTCGTTGGCACCGAGGCGGTGATCATTCGAGGCCGATGCGATAACAGCGCGCAGCAGCGGACCGTAAAGGTGCACACCGCGGATCACAGCGCCGCAAAACAGCAGGAACAACAAGTTTTCGTGTGGGGTGCTGCCGGGATCCAACAGATTACCCTGCGTGGCGTTACCGACCGACCAGTTGACGTGCTTACCGGAACCATTGACCCCGGCGAAGGGCTTTTCATGGAGCAGGCACATGAACCCGTGCTTTTTCGCCGTCGCCTTCATCAGCGTCATCATTAACTGCTGGTGGTCAGCTGCGACGTTGGCGGCTTCAAAATACGGCGCGATCTCGAACTGCCCGGGCGCCACCTCGTTGTGATGGGTTTTCGCCGGGATGCCCAATTTGTACAACTGGTCTTCGAAGTCCTGCATGAACACCTGCACTCGCGCCGGTATCGCACCGAAGTAGTGATCGTCGAACTCCTGGCCCTTGGCGGGCGAGGCTCCGAACAGCGTGCGCCCGGCCAGCAACAGGTCGGGACGGCTGTTGGCGAAATGTGTATCGACCAGAAAATACTCCTGCTCCGCACCGCAACTGGAATTGAGGGTGGCGATATCGGTCTCCCCCATCAAGCGGAGCACTTCCTGTGCCGCTTTGTTCATGGCCCTGTTTGAGCGCAGCAGCGGGATCTTCTTGTCCAGCGCCTCTCCCGTCCAGGACATGAACACACTGGGAATCATCAGGGTGGCGCCATTGTCCGTCTGCATGATGTAGGCTGGGCTCGTGGGGTCCCACGCTGTGTACCCACGTGCAGCATTGGTCATACGCAGGCTGCCGTTGGGGAAGGACGAGCCATCCGGCTCACCCTTTATCAGCAGGCTGCCAGTAAACTCGGTGATCGCGGCACCGTCGGAGTTGGTGATAATAAATCCGTCGTGCTTTTCGGCGGTGATATTGGTCATCGGATAGAAAATATGGGAGAAGAACTTGGCGCCTTTGGAGACCGCCCACTCCTTCATCGCCGCTGCCACCACATCCGCAGTGGCAGGATCCAGCGGCTCGCCCGTATGCACAGTGTTCTTGATCGCCTTGAACGCAGTTTTGGACAGCGCCCACTCCATCCTGGCGAGATTGAATACGTCCTCAGCCCAGATATTACCGAGGAAATCTGTCTTCTCTATTGCCACTGGTTGGCGATTGGAAATCTGCTGTATCGCTTGCAAGCGTGAAGCATTGGCACTCATGTGTCTTCCTCTGTCAGATAGTTAGGAACATCGCCGACTGACCCTGTCACTCGTGTGCGATATTGAAAAATTCTCAGCTGTCGACCGACCTCCTTGCAAGAGTCAGGCCAATGGCTGCTGTCAGCCGTTTTTCCCCCGATCAGCGACAAAAAAAGGGGCCAAGGGGTCGCTGTCTGCGGCCACAGTCACCTGCGGCAGGCGGTACTGGTGCACTGGGTACACTGATTGCGCTATTTTGGTGCAAAGCCGAGCAACACCCTGTCACCACCGCTGCGTGCGAGGCGCTGCCCAAGCCGCGCTCCACCGCTGCTGATCGCTCTGGAGCATCGAGAAGGGCACATCCAGTTCAGGTGCCAGCCGCGCACTCCGCCGGTCGCTGTTGCTCATACTGCCGCCCGTTCGATATTGTCCTCTATCGCATCCAGGAAACCGTACATATCCAGTAAGGTTTCTGAGGCAGGGTCGGTGGTTTTTCCCTTCAGGTCGCCGGTGATCTTGCCCTGTGCGACAGTCTCGATCAGCGCCTCCTTGAGGCTGCTTGAATAGGCAATCAGGGCATCGTTATCTTCACGCAGCGCCAGGGTTTCCAGCGCGTTGGCCAGCGCGTAGATCAACGCTGACGAGTTGAAATTCGCCACCTCTCCATTGCTCTCCAGATATTTCAGGTAGAGATCGTGGGCGGTACCGTGCGGCGCCTCGTACAACATGGTGCCGTCCTTGCTCTCGATAATAGAACTGGCCGTGGCGAGACTACCGCCCAGCGCCGCGGAGATATCAGAAAAGATATCGCCGTCCAGATTCTGCGCCGGGTACAGCGCGTTCCGCGGCGGGTCGGTAATCATCTTTTTCAGCTGGCTGGAAGGCCGCATGATCATGAAAGAGGGAGGCCGAGTACCGGATTTGGCCAGCGTATGGCGCACATTGGTGATCGCGGTGCTGAACACCTCGTCGTATTCCATGTACTCGCGCTTGAGACCGAAGTACACCTCCTTTTCTTTCTTCGAGGCGTCGCGAAACACCTGGCTCACCCAGTCAGTAATCGCCTGGTTGTCATTTGACATCAACAGGATAGGGTCATTTTTACTGACTTCGCGCGCGTGCTTTTCCTCGCCATCCACAATGACCTTGAGTATCCCGTCCTCCTCCGCAGGCATATTGAAACTGCCGTACTGATCGCCACCGCCAGCGCTCATGCGAGACAGTGACACATGATGCTTGCGCTTGGGAATACCGTAAATCTTGAGTTTGCCGACCAGCTTGAACAGCTTCCTGCCCGTGGTATTGTCCGGCACGCCCCAGAGTGCCCGCTCGGGCGGATTGGATACGATGCGCGCCGCCTGCGCATCGATCAACTCGTAGTGGTAGTGCAGGCCAGCCTCGGCCAGACGCTTCTTGTAACTCTGCTCATAGACCTCCTCGATAGCGGCGCGCATCACGCCGTCATAGCCGGGGATGACGGTATCTTTGAGACCCAGGTAAGCATCCCTTTTCTCGTCGAGCGCGCGCTGGAAAAACGCGTGCGCCCACTGCCGCACCTCGTCAATACTATTGGTGGCAAGCAACCAGGGGTCGCCTTTGTTGACGCGTCGGCGGTGTAACTCTACCGGGTCCCCGCTACTGCCCACAAACATCAGCTTGATGACACCGGTGACCTTGGACAGCTCACTGTGGCTGTGCTTGATACCGCCCCCCTCCATCGTCATCACATCGATATCGCGCCCTATCCATTCGGGCTGGGCGACCTCCAGGTTGCGAAACTCGATATCCTCGCGGGTAATATTGCCGCCGATGCCCTTACGGATTGATCCATTGGGCGACTTGGTCGCCAGTTTATCCAGTCTCCTCTCATCGATATCCGGGTATTTGGCCAATAGTTCGTCCAACTGCTGGCGGTTCACCGTCATGCCCGCATTCTTTATTCCTACGCCATACTGTTTCAGTGCTGCTATGGCATCGAGGACCACCTGCCCATTGCTGATAAGGCGATTTTCGGCAGACAGATCGATTTCCACCAGATCGATATCGAGCCGCTTGCGGACGAACTGATCGAGAATACGCTCAAACGCAACCTGCGCCATCTCGTCGCCGTGAAGAATCACCAGGGGGTTGGTCACCTGAATTTTCGCGCTCATTGGGTCTCCCGTTGTTGAAATCAATCTCAGCGTGCCCCAGCATAGTGCATCAGCGCCCGCCGCGATGTAAGTGCGTATTTGCAGCAAAAAGTATGCCGCGGGGGCCTGCAATCAAAATTCATGGAGCAGGGGCGATTCACTGGTAACCAGACCCACCTTCAATAAGGATAGTTTCAAACACACAGCAAACCACGCATCATTAACAGCGGGAACACGCGCATGACAATTGCAGCCACCACTATCGAATACCTCGCCGGAGACACACTGTGCAGAGGCGAATACTACACACCGACCAGTGGTGCAGATGGCCCACTGCCGGTGGTGCTGGTCTGTCACGCCTGGGACGGCTTGAATGACGAAGTGCGGGACAAGTCGCGCAAGCTGGCGGCAGCGGGGTACATCGCCTTCGCCATCGATATCCACGGCGGCGGCAAAGTGATTACCGATTTTTCAGAACTGATGCCCACACTCGCGCCCTACCTGGACGATCGGGCGCTGTTACTGGGGCGGATAGCAGGCGCATTCGCCGCCGCACACACGATTCCCGACGTCGATACGTCACGCATTGGCGCAATGGGCTACTGTTTTGGCGGTATGGCAGTGCTGGACCTGGCGCGCAGTGGCGCCAACGTCAAGGGCGTAGTGTCTTTTCACGGATCACTGGATGGCAACCAACTGGACAGTCCCGCCACGCTGCACAGCAAAATCCTGGTATTGCACGGGGAAGACGATCCGCTGGTGCCGCCAAAGACGGTGGCATTGTTCAAATCAGAGATGAACGCCAAACAGGTCGACTGGCAATTGCACGCCTACAGTCACACCGTGCACGCGTTTACCCGACCGGGTGCCAACAACCCGTCGTTTGGTGCGGTCTACAATGCCAGTGCGGATCGACGCTCGTGGCGGTCCATGCTGAACTTTTTTGAGGAAGTGCTGTAATTGAAAGACACTACGGCGTGACCGGCGGCGCGCTATCGATGGCGATCGGTACACCGAACACAGGCTGAGTGAGCCGGGCGGGCAGTACCAGCTGCTGCAAGTTCAGGGCGCTGGTTTTATCAAAGGAGGGAAGAATCCTGCTCTGCTCCACATTCCCGAACTCGCCCAGCAGATCGTCGTGATGAATGATGATCACATCCTCTGCGCCGACGGTGACAACCGTCTCGTCGATATAGTCCGACAAATACGCCGAATCGAGGGTCATCAACCCACCCGTGCCGAGAAACACCACGTCCGCCTTTACATCGTCCAGTACTCCCGGCACAAACCCCGCGCTACCGACAACCAGAATCGCGCCCTGCGGGTGCTCGATATGGATCGCGTAACTGGCGCCCTCCTTCCATGACGTATAGGGCGCCGGCAGCTTGAAGGGCGCGTCGACCACTCCTTCAATGGCGGAGTTGCTGGCCAGTGGTGCATGGCGGGATTCGTAGAATGTAATGTGGAACAAACCGTAAGTGTACGTCTGCCCCGGCTCTACCGTCACCATGCGTGACTCGTCGAACGATGAACTGCGGGCGATATTCGCCGTGGTCTCAGAGCCGAGGATATCCGCGCCGGCAAGTCGTGCAAAATCGGCGGTGTCCATGGCGTGATCGTAGTGTGAATGCACAGGCATGATCGCTGCCAGCCGGTCGATGCCATGCGCCTCTATCACTTCGCCCACCGCATCGACATCGGTGATGATCGGCCGCCTGAGCAACAGGTCCAGCAGCGATGGCCGCGACACAAAGCCGTCGGTCATTATCTGTGTGGTGCCGTCGTCGATAAGCAGTGTCGCTATCCCCAGCCATGTCACAGTCAGCGGGGCATTATCAGGTGCGGGCTCTGCATAAGGGATGCCCACTTCACTCATGCCGGGCCGGGTCAGGACCCACAGCGCGGCAATACAGCCGAGCGCGAGTAGAATCTGCACCGTACGTTTCAACACTGTCGATATCATGGCATTTTTTAACTCTGTCGAGGTCGGGTTGAAGATACCAGCAACGACCGCCACAGTGAAATCAAACCAGCCGCAGGATTTTGTCCAACATGGGTTCACTGCGACAGCCTGAAGGGATACAGTGTCCGGCAACCAAATTTAGCCCATTCTGCGAGAGACGCAATGACATCAAACCTGAAAGCCGTGTTATTCGATTTTGGCGGCGTATTCACTGACTCTCCCTTCCACGCCTTCAGCGCTTACGCTGAGAAAATCGGCGCCAGTGACGAGCAGGTGACCGAGATTGTATTCGGTGGCTACGGTATTGATGGCGACCACCCCTGGCACCGGGTCGAACGCGGTGAAATTTCGCTGGAGCACGCGCGCGAAAACATAATGGCACTGGGGCAGGCACAGGGCCTGAACGTGGATATCTGGGAGGTATTCATGGCCATGTCTGAAAACGGCGGCGGACTGCGCCAGGAACTGGTTGAGTACGTTCGCAGAATTCGCACATCAGGGCTGGCAACTGGCATCATCACCAACAATGTGGTGGAGTTCAGGGATCACTGGCGCGCCATGTTGCCCGTGGATGAGCTGTTTGATTTTGTCGTCGACAGCAGCGAGGTCGGCATGCGCAAACCCAACCCCGCCATTTTCGAAAAGGCCCTGGAAATTGGCGGACTGACGCCGGATCAGGTCATATTCCTGGACGACTTCGAAGGCAATGTCATCGCGGCAAGTGCGCTCAATATCCACTCGATACTGGTGGATGGCGACGGCGCAAAAACCGTTGCCGACCTGGATGCAATACTGGGTTTGGATTAACCCGAAGCGCCTCGGCAATCCTGTCGCACAGCGGCGCTATTTCCCGATCGTTTTTCATTGATGCAGGACCGTTCATGATCAAACCCTACTCCCAACAACATCGCGCGCCGCAGCCACATACTCCTGCTCGCGATGCCTTCGCTATCCATCGCGCAGAGGTCGAGCCCGGGTTGCAACTCGCGTATATCAGGGAAGGTACAGGTGGCTATCCACTGCTGCTGTTGCACGGCTATCCCGAATCCAAACGCATCTGGTGGCGGAATATTGAAGCGCTGTCGCAAGCCGGATTTGAAGTCATCGCGCCCGACTTGCGCGGATACGGTGATTCCGATCTTTCCGCCAATGATGAGTACGATATCGTCCTCTATGCGCGCGACTGCCATACCCTGGTCAACAAGGTGCTGGGGCACACCTCCTGCGGCGTCATCGCGGGCGATGTAGGGGGCGCGGTGAGCTGTGAACTGGCCAACCGTTTCGCCGGTTTTGTCGACAAACTGATTTTCTTCAACTCCATACCGCCAATGATTGTTGACCAAATGGCATGGTACGAAGAGCGCGGCATCCCGCTGGACCCGCTCGACGATCACCCCAGCGGCGATTATCGCACCCGCCAGGGGCGGGACTGGCGCCAGCTGCTGCAGGAGCTGGACACACCGGCCCGGCGCCAGCGTTATGTGCGCGATTTCTACGAGCACCGGCTATGGGCATCACCTTACAGCTTCAGCGAAGCCGATTACGCCTTTATGACGGAGCCGTTCGCGGACGCGGCGAGACTCGCGGCCAGCTGGGCGCCCTACCAGCTGGCATTCGAGCGACCGATGACAGAGATACCGCTGGTACTGCAAACCGTGGATGTGCCGACACTGATTCTGTACGGCCCGGATGACAACGTCGTTCGCCCGGACTTCACCAAACGCTGTGAAATCGCTTTTCCAAACCGTGTTGGACCGCTGACCCTGCCCGATTGTGGGCATTTCCTGCAGTGGGAGCGGGCCGATATCCTGAATGACCTGGCTGCGCTGTTTTTCGCCGATTGCAGGCAATCAGGTTAATGTGTGGCCCGCAACGGCAAACCAGGTGTGCACACCTGGCCTGCCACTCGTCCAGTCACGCGGCCTGGGACGACTCTGAACCGAACTGACCCTCATAGATCGCCTGCAGACGATCGCCCTCAAGCAGCAGATATTCAAAGGCCGACAGCGAGGCCTTGGCGCCCTCGCCCATAGCGATCACAATCTGCTTGTAGGGCACAGTGGTGACATCGCCGCAGGCGTAGATACCTTCAGCAGACGTCTGGCACTTCTCGTTGATCTCGATTTCACCAAAGCGAGAACGCTCTACAATCCCTTCGACAACGGCACTGTTCGGCACCAGGCCAATCTGCACGAAGACACCGTCCAAGATCAGCTCCTTGACTTCATCGGTATCGCGCTCGACATACTCGATAGCACTCACCTTGCCGTTTGCCGCCTTGATCGACTTGGTGGCAACATTCTTGTAAATGCTGATGTTGTCCCGGGACTCTGCCCTGTCCACCAGCACCTTGTCCGCCTTCAACTCGGGCAAGAACTCCAATACGGACACGGATTTGACGATACCGGCGAGATCCAGTGCCGCCTCGATGCCCGAGTTTCCTCCCCCGATCACCGCAACGTCCTTGCCTTTGAAGAACGGGCCATCACAGTGCGGGCAATAGGCCACACCGTTACCGATATTCTCCTTCTCACCGGGCACGCCAAGTTCACGCCATTTTGCACCGGTGGCGACAACCAGGGTTTTCGCGTAAATCACCTCACCAGATGACAGAGTCACCGTTTTCAGCGGTCCCTGCGCTATGCTGGCAACCGTCAAATGCTCCTTGACCGTCACCGAGTATTCGTTGAGGTGGGCGTGCAGCGCCCCTGACAGTTCTGGTCCGGTGGTTCTCGGCACCGAAACGAGATTCTCAATATCCATCGTGTCCTTCACCTGCCCGCCAATACGGTCGGCGATGAGCGCGACATTCAGGCCCTTGCGCGCACTGTAGATCGCGGCACTCACGCCGGCCGGACCGCCGCCAATCACAACCACATCCTGCAGCGGCAGCAACGGACCTGCCGCCACCTCGACAATACCAGGGTTGCGCGCTACCAGCCGGTCAATCAGTTCCGCGGCCGTCACCTTGCCATTGGCAAAGAGTTCCCCGTTGAGATACACACTTGGGACGCCTTGAATATCGCGCTCCTCAACGACCTGCTGAAACAGGCCGCCATCGATCATCTCTGTGCGGATACGCGGATTCAGCAATGCAAACTGGTTCAACGCCTGCACAACATCCGGGCAGTTGTGACAACTCAAGCTGATGAACACCTCGAAGTGCAGGTCATCCTGTACCTTTGCCACCATCGCCTTGAGACTGTCATCAAGCTTGATGGGCGTGCCTGACGCCTGCAGTATCGCCAGTACCAGTGAGTTGAATTCGTGGCCAGAGGGAATACCGGAGAAACGAATACCGGTGTCCTCGCCATCGGCCTCCAGTAAAAAGCTGACAGGGCTTCGCAGCGCACCGCCGCTGTCACGCTCTTCCAGTTTGAGTTTGTCGCTCACACCTGCAATCCCTGCCAGAAATTCCTGCAACTGGGCCCGCTTGCTGTGTTCGCCGGTCTGCAATACGAAGGTCACAGCCTTCTGCATATTCTCGGTGTAGCCTCTTAAGGCTTTCAAAATATCATTCGTTAACATGATCAGGCTCCTGTTGTTAACTGATCGGTTTACTCAACGGTGGGCAAAGTGTGCGGCGGTGCGCAGTCAGGGTGCGCCCGGCATTCGCAGCCGAGCGCACACTGGTGCGTTTGCCTCGCGGTGCCTGCGCTAGATTTTTCCTACCAGATCCAGCGATGGTGCCAACGTTTCTTCACCTTCCTTCCACGCGGCCGGGCAGACTTCACCCGGGTGAGCCGCAACGTACTGCGCCGCTTTCACTTTACGCAGCAGGTCCTCGGCATCGCGACCAATACCCTCAGCGGTAATTTCCATGGCCTGGATAACACCGTCCGGGTCCACCACGAACGTTCCGCGATCGGCCAACCCCTGCTCCTCGCGCATCACCTCGAAATTGCGGGTGATGGCACCGGTCGGGTCACCAATCATGGTGTATTCGATCTTGCCGATCGTGTCTGACGAATCGTGCCAGGCCTTGTGGGTGAAGTGGGTATCCGTGGACACTGAGTAGATTTCTACGCCGCGCTTCTCAAACTCCTGGTAGTGATCGGCCAGGTCGCCCAGTTCCGTCGGACAGACAAAGGTAAAATCAGCGGGGTAAAAGAAGAACACCGCCCACTTGCCGGCGATATCCTTGTCGGATACTTCTATGAATTCGCCACCCTTGTAGGCGCTGGCGCTGAAGGGTTTAATTTTGCTATTGATAAGTGCCATGTTTGGCCTCCTCGTTTACAGTGATGAACCCTGCTTCGGGTTCGTGGTTTCATCAGGGCCTGGTGATTCACTTTGCATTCTTGAAATGAATCACCCCCAAGCGAGCACCCAGTGTAAAAGCCTCTTTATGTTCAGTAAATTTTATTGTTTTAATATCTATGTTCTAAATTATAGAATATAGACTCACTTCCGAACGAGGTCGCGCGATGATTACCACCAAACAGTTGCTCTATGCCCTGGCTGTTGAGAAGCACCTGCATTTCAAGCGGGCCGCGCAGCAGTGCAATATTAGCCAGTCGGCCCTCAGCACTGCCCTGAACGAACTCGAAAGCCAGTTGGGCTTGCAGATTTTCGAGCGGGATAACCGCAAAGTGCTGGTAACCCCCGTGGGTCGTGAAGTGCTCGCGCGAGCGCGCAGTATTATTGTGCAGGTTGAGGAACTGGAGCGGCTCGCAGACGGCCAGAAGCAACCCCTGAGCTTTCCGATGTCGGTGGGCTTCATCCCCACCATCGCGCCGTATCTGCTGCCGCGTATCCTGCCGGCGCTCAATCGCAAGTACCCCGAATCCCAGCTGAATATCGTTGAGGAGCAGTCGCATGTACTGGTCGACATGGTCAAAGCCGGTGCCATAGATACCGCTGTTCTCGCCCTGCCCTTCGATTGCGACGGCTTGTTGACCATGGAGTTCTGGCAGGAGGATTTCTACTGGGTCGCACTGAAGGGAGAGGAGCACACGCGACAGCAGGAAATCACCAGCAAAGAACTGGCGCACAGTAAGCTGATGCTGCTGAAAGAGGGGCACTGCCTCAAAGACCAGATACTCGATACCTGCAAGCTGTCGGAGCAGACCGCCAATCACGGTTTTGGCGCCACCAGCCTGAACACCCTGATCCAGATGGTATTGGGCAAACTGGGTTCGACCCTGATCCCCGAAATGGCCATCGAACAATTGGTGTCACAGAACACTCAGCTCAGTGCAGTGCACCTGAACGAACCCAGCCCGCACCGGCGTATCGCCTTTATCATCCGCCCCAACTACACGCGCTTGTCCAGTATTGAGGCCCTGATCGCACTCAGCAGAGCAGCACTGCAGGAGAAAACCACCACACCCGCCTGAACATGCTGCGTGCAGCAAAATTATCCACCCGCTGACTGCGATCGCACTGACTTGCAATGCCGCTATTCTGAGCTACCCTGAACTAGCGATGGACTGCACTGAATTTGCCAGAAATGTGGGCGGCTATTATCCCTCTCCCTGCTATTTCCCGTCTGCAACGCTCGCAAGTCGTGTCGCGGGCCACGCCATTCGATGGTATTTGCGTTATCCGGGCAAAGGAGAGCAGCGATGAGTTTTGAGCGACCAGAGCGACTCGTGGACAGGGTCTTCCTGCACTGCAGTGCGAGCGATAACCCCGCTCACGATGACATTGAGGTTATCCGCAAATGGCATGTGCAGAGCAATGGCTGGAGCGATGTGGGCTACCACTATTTCATCAGGAAGAGCGGGCGAGTGGAAGCCGGCCGCAACCTCGAGCACACCCCGGCAGCCCAGGGCGGGCACAACCGTGGCACGATTGCGATCTGCTTGCACGGACTAAAAGTGGATCAGTTCAGCGTGAAGCAGTTTCGCGCACTGTCAACGCTGTGTCGCGAGATCAACGCGGCTTACGAGGGCCAGCTCACCTTCCACGGGCATTGCGAGGTATCCAACAAGACCTGCCCGGTGTTTGATTACCGCACCGTACTGGGCCTGGACAGCGATGGCTTGATGGTACGGGCCCCGAATACAGCAAGGCCGCCGGCAGTGGCGCCAGAAGCGTCGTATCCGATCCTGCGAACCACTTCAAGCGGGCCGGCCGTCGCCCATCTGCAGCAATTACTGAAGCATCGAGGGCTCAAGCTGACCGTGGACGGGGCATTTGGCCGCGAGACCGTTGAAGCCGTTAAAAGATTCCAGCAACAGAAAGGGCTGGTGGTGGATGGCATTGTTGGCGCAGTGACCTGGGCCGCCCTCAACCAGCAGTGAGCCGACCGCGAGGCCATCTCGCCGGCGCGATCAAAACGTGTAGTTTACCGTGACCCCGTATTCGCGCCCCGGCCAGTAGGTACCCTCCCAGGTATCTGCTCCAGCGACGCCATTGTCCTTCACCACCGGGTCGATATTGAAGTCTTCGTTGGTGATATTTTTGACCCAGAGCCGGATATCCAGGCCCAGCGCCGCCTCGCGAAAGCCCAGGTTGAGCCCGATCAGGTTTTTGTCGGTGCTGAACTCATCGGTGCTGACGGTGTAATTTGCCTCCGATTGCCACGTCCAGTTCAGGCGGGAGTAGAACTCCCACGCGCCGGACAGCGGCCGCTGGTAACCCAGTTGGGTGTTCAGGTTCCACTGCGGCAGCGAGTTCAGCGGGTCGCCGCCGCTTTTTGGGCAGTACAACTGGTCGTCGCGTTGCTGTTCACCACCCTCACAGAAACGGTTCGACCAGTCCTCTATCGAGGCATCGAAATAGGCGCCACTGAAATCCACATCCCAGTGCTCACCCAGCAGGTAGTTCACTTCAAACTCAATGCCCTGGGTGTGCACTTTGTCGGCGTTCACGATGGAGCCCTCGAACAAACCCTCCAGCGGTTCCAGGGCTTTCACCCTGTTCGGCTGGGCCAGCTGGTGGTCGTGGAACTCCTGGTAGAAAATGTCGACGGCAAAACGCAGGGTGTCATCCAGTACGGTACCCTTGAGGCCGATTTCGTAAGCCGTGGAGACCTCTTCCTCGAACGCGAGTACATCCCTGCCGACGGCAGCCGGTACCGGGAAGATGTCATCAAATGGCAACACGGCTGACGCCAGGGTATTAAACCCTCCCTGCTTGTAGGCGTTGTCTATCGCCAGGTAGGCATTAAGATTATCCCTGATGTAGTACTGCAGTTTGACACTCCAGGACACGTGATCGAAGTCCAGTGAGTCATCAATGGCGCCGGCGTACTCCAGGAAGTTCACATTCGAGTCCAGCGTGGACTTGTTGTAGTCATAGCGAGCGCCCAGCGATAAATCCCACTGCCGGGCAAGGTGCAGCGTGCCATTCACGTAGGCCGCATACCCCTCGGTGGTACCCTTGGCATCCTGCACCACATCAATGCCCCTGAGCGTCACGCTGGTATCGCTGACGGCCTTCGAGTACAGGTAGTACAGGCCGGTCAGGTAACTGAAGTTGTCGCCTTCGTCGGAGTAGCGCAGTTCGAAGGTGGTGAGGTCGGTATCGAGGCCAATCTGGAAAACCCCCAGCCCCCCCGGGTAGGGTTCGCGGTTGTCATTGGACTGGCTATCGTAGCTCTGGTAGAAGGCGAAGGCGTCGACCTGGGACGTCCCATCCCCCCAGCGCAGGTGCACGTTGCTGTCCTTGATGTCGCCCGTGACCTCGCTGCGAAAGTCACCAAAGTTACGGCGTGACTTGAAGGTGTTATAAATCGCGGGTGTGGCGCTGGTACCGCCGGTGCCCGGCACCAGGCCATCGTAGTTGAAAGGTTCCTGGTACTGGTGAATGTCCTGGTAGTTCACTGTCCAGTTGATGTCCATACTCTCGTCCACCAGCCACAGCATGCGCGAGCGCCAGGCCTGCACATCCTGGCCACCGCTTGCGCTGTCCGAGGCCGCCGGGTTTTCCATTTCAATATAGCCATCGGAATCGGCATAGACGCCCGCCAGTCGCAGCGCCAGTGTGTCCTCAATCAGCGGGATATTGACCGCGCCGCGGGTGTCTATCCTGCCCTCACCGGTATTGTCCCACCGCGAGTAGCTGCCCTCGACATAGCCGTTGTAGCCGTCAAAGTTCGGTGCGCGGGTGGTGATATTGTAGGCCCCACCGGGCGCGTTCTGACCGTAGAGGGTACCCTGGGGACCGCGCAGCAGTTCCAGCCGCTCGATATCCACCAGTGTGGTAAAAACCGCACCGATCTGGGATTGCGCCACCTGGTCGACAAAGACTGTCACGCTCTGGGGCTGGCCGAGGGCAAAATACCCCGGGCCGACCCCACGCAGGCGGATGGCGGCAGCCTGCAGGCCGCTGTTAAGTGAAATACCCGGCGTCAGTTGCGCGGTCTCAATGAAGTCAAAAATATTCAGCGCGCTGATCTCTTCGGCGCTGACTACCGCGATCGAAATCGGCACATCCTGCACATTCTCACTGCGTTTTTCTGCCGTTACGATCACTTCCTCCAGCATACGGCCATCCTCGGCGTTCACGGACGCGGCGAATGACAGCAACGCCAGGGCGACGCAAAGCGTGATCGTTGGTGTGGTAGAGTTCGACACAGACACATCCCCAAACTGAACATTATTGTTATTGAAAGGGGCGGCCGGTCGGCGATGAAGTCACTGCTATCACGCTGCGCGGCTGGCCCTGCCCGCTGCCGCGCATCATAGCTGAAACTATGAAAGGATGGCTACCACAAGTCGGGCGCTGGGCAGGGTTACTCCTGCATGCCGTGATAAAGCAAGCGCACCAGCAGGCGCACGCCGTCGTTATCCTTCAGCTCTGCATAGCTGGGGCCATCGCGCTTGCCGATATCGCGAATGTCGGCCATCAGTTCCGGGTGAAACTGGCAGGTGAATGAGCGGCGGATGGTGTGGGTCTCCCAGTCCTTGTAGTAGATAGCCGTGGTGGACACCTCGGTCCAGTTGATGTCATCCACGGCTGTCTGGGACAGGATTTCAACCGCGTAAGGCAGGTTAAGCAGCCAGGACAACTGGCTCACAGCGATCTGGTAACGGATGGGGACAATGGTGTCGTGTAGCAGTTTGAAGGCCCAGTTGGCGAACAGGATCGCCTCTTCATTGACCTCATCTGAGTGAAACATTTCAATATGCAGGTCACGCTCCATCTTCAACATGGTGTCGATAACGCCCTCCAGTTCGTCGGCGACGAGAGCGTGCGCGCCGTGCAATTCATCCGGGATATGCTCGCTACCATCGCGCCGGCGATACGCCAGCAAGCGGCGGGTACCCACCTCGACCTGCTCGTTGGGCGCTACCGCAAACAGGGTGTCGTGCCAGCCCTCGGCGAGGGTTTTGCCCTGTTTGATCACCGGCAGCGCGGCACCAATCTCAGCGATTTTCTGGCAGACACGTTGCAGCGAGGCAATCGCCGTGCCGTGGACATCCAGCGGCAGATGGGTGGTACTGGCCACTTCCCGCACAGCGCGCTTGATCAGCCGGATATGGGACGCGGCCGCCAACTGGTGCCCGAGACAGATAAAAATACTGGGGCCACTGCTGGAAAACCGATGCAGCAACAGCTCGTCGATCAGATCCAGGATGTCATCGAGACTGGCGTTGGAACCATTGAAGCTGGCGGCATCGTGCACCGAGGGATTACCGCCCTGCACCACCGTTGCGATCCCCGCGGCCAGCACACTGGCCAGTCGTTTGTGATTGCCCGCGCCACTTTGCCATACCGGGTAGAGGATGGAGTCCGCGTCGGCGATCTGTTGCAGGATGTAGGCTATATTTTTTGACGCCCGCACTTCCTCGCCCTGCACATTGATACCCACATTTTCCCAGGGCTCGATCACCGCAATACTGTTGCGGTAAATTTCCGGGAGGCCCAGCAACACATCCAACTCAGCGCTGGATCTGATCACTTTTTCCAGCGGCGGCGCCACCCCCCACTCAAACAGACTGCCGTCCAGCAGCCCGTCGCGCCCCGGAAACGGTGTGGGCGCGTCTCGATCATTGAGGAAGTAACCCAGCAGGGCGTGAATCGACAGCGGGCTCGCCGCGTGATGCCCCAGAATACCCGGCCGCGTGCGCCAGCCCAGCTGTTGCAAAGCGGCGGCCTGCAGGGTCATCGCATCAGCGAGTGATTTCAATGTGCCAACCTGATACTGGTTTTCGGTTAGCATTTGCATAGCAATAACCGGGCCATCGGCCCATCGGCTTTCGCGGGACCAAACCACCCTGAATTCAGTCAGGAATAACGCCATACGATGGAACCCAACCCATGGCGTGCACCTGTCGGGTGCGTCATCGCACAATTACAGAGCAGCCTGGCCACGACCGGGGCACCGGCAGTGCCAGACAACCGTACCCTGCAGTGCCACTGCTGTCAGTGAACGTCCGCGGTGCAAAACCTGGGCACTGCTTGCAATGGACGCGGCAACTCTTGTAGGGTTCATACCTCATAACTCTAATGGGGCAAAGGCCTTGAAACGGGAATGCCTGCCAACACTGATACTGTTCACTTTCTGCACACTGTTACTGGTTCCGATTGCTCACGCCTTCCACCCGATTTCATCGAAGCTGGAGTTCATCACCACCTATCCCGACTACCCCAAAGTGAACTACGGCACCGGAACACAGGCGCAGGCCGTGCGCCGGGGCGAGTATCTCGCACAGCTGGGCGATTGCCTCGCCTGCCACACCACCACCGATGGCGGCCCGGCGTTTGCCGGAGGACTGCCGATCGCGACCCCGTTCGGGACGTTCTACACACCCAACATTACTCCTGACAAAACCACAGGGCTGGGCAAGTGGAGCGAGGAAGATTTCATCAAGGTGATGAAAGAGGGCATTCGTCCGGACGGTTCGAACTCGTTTCCCGCATTCCCGTATATCTATTTCAACCGGGTGAAGGAATCCGACCTCAAGGACCTGTGGGCGTACCTGCAGGCTATTCCTGCCGTCGAGCTTGAGAACAAGGGCAATACACTGCCGTTTCCAGCCAACGTGCGGCTGGCACAGTACGGGTGGAAAATCCTGTTCTTCTATCCCGATCGCGGCGACTTCGTGCCGGACACCAGCAAATCCGAGGCCTGGAATCGCGGCGCCTATATTGTCGAGGGCCTGGGCCACTGCAGTATGTGCCATACGCCGATGAACCTGCTGGGAGCCACCAAGGACAAGTACTACCTGACCGGGCAGTTGATCGAGGGCTACTGGGCACCTGACATTACCAGTCGCGGTCTGGAGACAGCCAAACGCTACCAGGTGGCGGACGTTTTTGCCGATGGTAAATTGATCAACAAGGCTGGCGACGTGCGCGGCCCGATGGCCGATGTCAACCACAACAGCCTGCAACACATGACGCACGCGGATGCGATGGCCGTCGCTGAGTACCTCAAATCGATAAAGAGCAAACAACGCTATGACGCGGCCAACATCAAGGCCAGCCAGCCGCGGCTGAAACGCGGTGAACAGGTATTCTGGAATGCCTGCAATGTGTGTCATGTCGACGGTGAGGCCGGTGCCCCTAGAATCAAGGATAGCGACAACTGGTGGCGCCGGCTGCAGGCACGCCCGGTATCCGCGCTCTACCGCCACGCAGTGCATGGCTACAACAATATGCCGGCGCGCGGTGCCTGTGTTACCTGCGACATCGAAGACGTGGAAGCCGCAGTAGACTACATCATCCGCAAAGCACTGACGGACTCGCAATGGCGTATTTACACGGGCAGGGTGAAACTGCCCCGCACCGCGGCCACGAATTCTGCAACCGGGGAAAAGGTTTACCGGGAATCCTGTGCCACCTGTCACGATCAGGGTAAACTCGGGGCGCCGGTGCTGGGCGACAAGCAACAGTGGGCGCCACTCCTCAGAAAGAACTTCGATGTGTTAATGCACAACACGCTACAGGGCATCAACGGCATGCCAGCGAAAGGGGGTTGCACTTCGTGTACCGGTGAAGAAGTGATCGCAGCGGTGAAATACATGGCCGAGCAGGCCGAGCCCAACAAGGATTATTCATTATGGTAGGCCTGTTTCGCATGCTGGGGGCCTGCTTGCTGCTGAGCCCTGCCCTGGCAGCTGCCCAGATCAATATGCCCCGGGGCGTGACGCCGATCAGCCAGGAAATTTACGGCCTGCACATGTATGTGATCTGGATCGTGGTCGGCATTATGGCCGTGGTTTACGGCGTCATCATTTTCTCACTGATCAGACATCGCAAGTCAAAAGGGGCGGTGGCCGCCAAATTTTCCCAGAACAACCTGCTGGAGATTGTCTGGACGGTGGTGCCGCTGATTATCATCACTGCAATCGCTGTCCCATCGATACGCGTGCTGATCAATATGGACGATTACGACGCCGCCGACCTGACGGTGAAAATTACCGGGCACCAGTGGAAATGGCAGTACCAGTATCTCGACTACGGCGTGGGCTTTTTCAGTACACTCTCCACACCCATGGCAGAAGTTGTAGGCGATGGGGAAAAAGACGAATGGTACCTGCTGGAAGTCGATGAACCGCTGGTGTTGCCAACCGATCGCAAAGTGCGATTTGTTGTCACCTCGAATGACGTCATTCACTCCTGGTGGGTTCCGGAACTGGGCATAAAGCGCGATGCCGTGCCCGGGTATATGTACGAAGCCTGGGCCCGGATCCAGGAACCGGGCACCTATCGCGGCCAGTGTGCCGAGCTGTGTGGTGTCAACCACGGGTATATGCCGATTGTGGTAAAGGCTGTGCCGCCGCAGGAGTTTGACGAATGGGTGGCCCAGCGCGCCAAGGCGCCGCCGCTGGTCGAAACCCCGAGCGACTGGACGCTGTCTGTGGTAATGAAGCGCGGTGCGGCACTGTATGACCAGAACTGCGCGGCCTGTCACGGCTATGATGGCAACGGCATGCCTCCCACATTTCCCGCGCTGCGCGACAGTTCGATCGCCACCAGCACCGATGTCAACAGGCATATCGACCTGGTCATGAACGGGGTGCCAAATACAGCCATGCAGGCCTATGCGCCGCAGTTGGACGACGAAGAGCTGGCAGCAATCATCACCTATGAGCGCAACGCCTGGGAGCACGACACCGGCGATCTGGTGCTGCCGGCACAGATTCAGGCACGCAGGAAATGAGCGCTGTCACACTGGACGTATTGAGGAACCGGATCCATGGCTAACGGAGCGAACGCAGCAGCGGTCCCACAGAGGAGCGTCCCCAAACGCATGCTTGCGTTTATTGTGCGCTGGACCACTGCCACCAACCACAAGGACATCGGCACGCTGTACCTGTGTACCGCACTGCTGAACCTGTTTGTTGGCGGCACCCTGGCCCTGTGCATTCGCGCAGAGCTGTTTATTCCCGGACTGCAGTTTGTCGAGCCCAATTTCTTCAACACGCTGACGACCATGCACGGCCTGATCATGCTGTTCGGTTTCATCATGCCGGTCGCGGTCGGCTTTGCGAACTGGCTGATACCGATGATGATCGGCGCGCCGGACATGGCGCTGCCGCGGCTGAACAATATGAGTTTCTGGTTGCTGCCGACGGCGACCATTATGTTAGTGAGCACGCTGTTCATGGATGGCGGTGGGCCTAATTTCGGCTGGACAATGTACGCCCCGCTGTCCACCACCTATGGCCCGCCCAGTACCGACTACATGATTTTCGCGGTGCACATGCTCGGTATTTCCTCGATCATGGGGTCAATTAATATCATCACCACCATTGCCACGATGCGCGCACCGGGCATGACCTGGATGAAACTCCCTGTGTTTGTCTGGACCTGGCTGGTCACCGCTTTCTTGCTGATCGGCATTATGCCGGTGCTGGCAGGGGCGGTCACCATGATGCTGTTTGACCGCAATTTCGGCACCTCCTTTTTCGATGCTGCCGGTGGTGGCGACCCGCTGCTGTTCCAGCACATCTTCTGGTTTTTCGGTCACCCCGAGGTCTATGTCCTCGCATTGCCGGCGTTCGGTATTATTTCCCAGATCATCCCGACCTTCAGCCGCAAGCCGTTGTTCGGTTATCGCACCATGGTGATGGCGACAATCCTGATCGGCTTCCTGTCCTACATCGTCTGGGCACACCATATGTTCACC
>TARA_R110002072_G_scaffold302863_1_pt1 | contig 35583 bp, 20 predicted proteins | sample TARA_R110002072 | Tara Oceans TARA_R110002072 (sample SAMEA4397118) | marine metagenome | biome: Polar Biome; feature: [SRF] surface water layer (ENVO:00010504); material: water (ENVO:00002006), including particulate matter (ENVO:01000060) such as... | depth 5 m
CCGGATCTGTGCGGGGGGTCTTCGTGAGGGGATTCCTACCGCGACGACCGTACGATCAGGGGATGCGAATCCATCTTCCTCGAGTGCTGTTTGTGGTTGGCGTCATTGCTTGTGCTTCTGTTTCGGCGCAGTTCCAGGTTGTGCAGGTTGTTCCGACGGCTGAGGCGACGGATGCGTCGGCGGTGGGCGATATCACCTGGACGTTTGGTGCGCCGGTCGACCCCGGGACGGTGACGGCGAACTCTGTCATGGTGTGGGGGCGTTGGAGCGGGGTCATGAATGGCACGCGCACGCTTGAGAGCGGCAACACGGTGATTCGCTTTACTCCCAGCGCGCCGTTCTCCGCCGGCGAACAGATCACGGCGACGCTGACGCCGGCGTTGATGAGTTCGGGTGGGGTGGCGTTGGCCGCTAATCATGCGACTGGGTTCTGGGTTGCGTCGCCGCCCGCGGTGCCGAGTCTTGTGCATCAAGGGACCGTGCCGATTCGTTTTCCCGGCGAGGGGTTGATTCGCTCCTATGGCGCTTACGCCGGCGACCTGGATAACGATGGCTACTGCGATCTGCTGATCCCGAATGAGGATGCCCACGATGTCCGCCGCTTCATGAACGATGGCGCCGGCAACTTCTCGACCTTCACGGTGCACTCGCTGCCGTTTGGGACGAAGCCGAGTTCGAACGAAGGTGCGGACTTCAACGATGATGGGTGGACGGACTTCGCGGTCGCCAACATCACCGGCAACTCGGTTGGTGTGTTCCTCAACGATGGCACTGGCGACTTGCTGCCGGTGGTGATCCTGCCGGTTGGCACGGGCCCGCGCGGCTTGACGGTGCTCGACGTCGATGGCGATGGCGACACCGACATCATGACGGCCAATCGCGTCAGTGGCACGCTGTCGCTCATTCGCAACAACGGCGATGGCACGTTCCAACCGTCGGTGAGCTTTCAAGGTGGTGTCTCCAACGAAACCTCGATCGCCGCAGCGGACATCAACGGCGATGGCATCATGGACCTGTTCGTCGGCGGCTACGGCAGCGAGGACGTCGCGATGCTGCTCGGTGATGGTGCCGGCAACTTCACCGTTTCAGCGACGGTTGCCGCTGGCGGCCGCCCGTGGATGATGGCGACCGGTGACGTCGACCTGGATGGAGACGTCGATGTTGTTGCGAGCCTGTCGAACGCAAGCAGCGTGGCGGTGATGAGGAACAACGGTGCCGGCGGTTTCTTGCCGGCCGTGACCTATCCCTGCGGGCCGTTCTCGCTGGCGATTGACCTTGGCGACTTGGATGGCGACGGCGACCTCGACCTGATTTCGTCGAGCTATACCGGCGGTTCGTTCTACGTGTTCCGCAACCAGGGCAACGGCACCTATGGCACGCCGCAGATATTGCCTGCAACGGGCGCGGGCTCGTGCGCGATCTTGGCGGACATTGACGGTGACGAAGACATGGAAGTGATCGGCATCGATGAACTTGCTGACCTGCTGTTCTTCTTCGATAGCCCGCCGCTGCCGGTGCAGAAGGAATCGCGTGGCGCGGCGTTTGAGATCAATGGCACCGGTGGCTCGCCAGGCTTTGGTGCGCCACCGCTATCGGTTGCGCTCGGTTCGTCAATGACTGTCGAAGTGCATGGCCACCCGGGTGAGGCCTACTTGCTGCCGTTCGGCATTGGCCTGAATCCTGGTGCTCCGGGGCCGGCGGGCACGTTGGGTCTTGCACCCAATCTGCTCATCCTCGCGAACGGGCTTCTCAACCCGGCCTACGTATTGGACGCAAACGGTGATGCCACCTTGGCCGTGCCCGTGCCGGCGTTCTTGCCGCCGGGCTTGCAGATCACGCTGCAGGGTTTGACCACCAACCCGGCCAACCTCGCGATCGGCTTCACGTTCTCGAACCCGATCACGATCGTGATGAACTGAGCTGGGCGCTGTTGCTGCGCCCTACTTCTTTGCCTGCTTCTTCGCCTCTTGTTTTTGGGGGGCGACCTGGCGCAGCACGGCGAAGTCGCCGACGTTCCATGCCTGGCAAAACAGCGTCACGACACCGTCCTCTACACACGGGAAGACGTTGTGCAGGTGGGTGAATCGGCTGAGCCCCAGCTCGTCCTTTGGCTTGATCGTCGAGACGATCTTCAGGGTCTCCATGTCGACGATGTAGATCGCGGCCCCAGTGTCCTTGCTGCCGTTGGCCTTGTTGAGCGAAGCGGCGACCCCATAGAGCTTGCCACCCTGCTTGAAGAACTCGAAGTCACACGGCTTCGATCCTTCGGGTAGCGGGAACATGCTGACGAACTCGGTGCTCGGTTTGTAGGTGTGGATGCGGGCGAAGTAGCGACCCGACACGTAGATCAGACCCTTGTGGATCGTGATGCCGTGGTTGGTTCCGAACTTGCCGGGCTCGGCCTTCTTCGAACGGCCGCCGAAGATCGTGCCAGTCCATTCCTCTTTGTCGAGGTCGTAAGACATCACGAACTTGGATGCATAGCCGTCGGTGACCCACAGCTTGCCATCTAGATACGCGGTGTCCGTGGGCGCGTAGCCGGCGCCGTCGGAATACGGCTTCATGTTCGGGCGGCCGATGGTGTGTAGCAGCTTGCCGTCGACATCGGTCACGAACACGCTAGCGCCGCCGTTCGCAGGCCACGCGATGCGGCCTTCGCCCTTGTGTTCGAAGAACGTCGCGTTGTGCATATTGAACTTCACCATCTTCGGGTCGGTGGCGAGCAGTTCGATCTTCGAGCGATCCGTGTGGATGCGCATGGCACCGGCACCTTGCAAGAACCAATAGACCTCGCCCTTTCCCAAGCGATGGTCAAAGGCAAAACCGCCGTGGGCGCAGTCCAGGATCTTGCGCTTCTTGGCGAACGGGTTCTCGTCGAAGACTTCCTTGGGCAGTGCCTTGGAAGTCACCAGCACATCGAACGACAGGTCGCCGTCGCCGCTGCTCGCCTTGATGGCGCCCGTGCCCGCATGGGCAACGACCTGCTGGTTCTGCTGCATCTCGAGCACCTGCTCGATCGTTACCAGGGAACCGGTGCCATTCTCGTTGGCGCTAGTGGCGTGGTGAGAGTGTCCGTGCTCGTGGCTTTGGGCCGTGAGGCATGGCGTTGGCGCGACCGCAGCAGCGACACAGAGAACCGTTGACGAAATCAGGTAGGTGGGACTCGGGAGCATGGTGGTTCTTTTTGGGGGTTGGAACGGGCCCACTCTCGCGCAATTGCATGGGTGGATCCATGGTTCTGCGGCCGGAAGCTGTCGCAATCCTGCGGCCAATCCTGCCACCCAATCCTGCCACACAGTCTTGTCCCCCAGTTCTTGCCTCGCGGAACCGGGCGCCGAGGTGGCGCTACTGGTGCAGTGGACTTCCGGCGGCCGGAAGCGCCGCCGGCTTGTCCGTGGCCTTGATGATCGGGATGCCGGCGCCAACGCGCTGCAGCCAACCTACGAGTTCATCACGCAGGGCGATGCAGCGCTTTGCTTCGCTCCCGGCAAGGTCGTGCGCCTCGCTCAAGTCGAGCGACAGATCGTAGAGTTCGACGCGCGGGTCGTAGCCTGCGCCATCCGCAACACCATCGCCATAGAAGTAGATGACCTTGTAGCGGCCCTTGCGCATGGCACTGAATGGCTCAATGCCAAGGCCTACGCCGACGTCCTTGTACCACTGATGGGGGTAGTGCCAGAACATCGGGGTCTCGCGTTCGAACGAGCGGCCAGCTAGTAGTGGCGCCAAGCTCTGGCCGTCGCGATCCGGCTTCGGCACTGGGTTGGCGACCCCTGCAAGATCGAGCACCGTTGGGAAGAAGTCATCCATGTGCACTGGCTCCGTGACCGTCGAGCCAGGTGCGATTGGCAGCGATGCGTGCACGGGTTTGGCACCGGGCTGCTGCCCTGCCCACGCGACGAGCATCGGCACCCGCGTGCCGCCTTCGTACGCCGAGCCCTTACCGCTGCGCAGTGGTCGGTTGTGCCAGTCCCGTTCGAAGTCGGCTGGCACCGGTTGTCCCTGATCCGGTCGAATCTGGATCTTGCCGCCGCGAGCGCGGGTGTGGTTCGAAAGCCCGCCGTTGTCCGAGGTGAATACGACCAACGTGTTCTGGGCAATGCTGTCGCTTGGGTCGCCATCCCCGTTCGGGTCGCGCAACTTGGCTAGCAGGGAGCCGAGCGACGCATCCATCGCTTCGAGCATGGATGCGTAGTCGGCCTCTACTTTGGGCCTTCCGTCCTGATAGCCATCGATGTAGTCCGGTGCCGGTGCGATGCCGGTGTGCACGGCGAACTGCGCCATGTTGAGGAAGAACGGCACGTCGTCCCGAATCGCATCATCGATGGTCTCGATCGCCTTCACGGTGATGGCACGCGTCAGGTATTCCCCCTTCGGGCGGTCGTGCAGGTTGGGGTAGACGTCCTTGTATTTCCCCAGCCACGGCGAGATCCATCCGCCCCATGGGCCACCGGTGTGTGACCCGGCAATGTTGATGTCAAAGCCGAGCGTGGTCGGGTCCGCGCCGGCAGTGTCTTTGCCGCCGAAGTGCGCCTTGCCAACGTGAATCGTTCGGTAGCCGTTCTTCCGGAGCAGTTCGGGCAAGTAGGCGTTCGGGCCCCCTGGTTGCAGGCCAAGTGCTGCCCACTTGGGCGAGCGCAGATACTTGTTGCTGGTGTAGCCATGGCCAACCCAGTCGTCGACGTGGCTGCGCGCTGGGTTCTTGCCGGTCATCATGCTCGACCGTGTTGGCGAGCAAACGGGGTGCGCGGCGTACGCTTGCGTAAACTTCGCACCGCGCCGCGCGAGGTCCTCCATGTGCGGCGTCCGGTAGAGTTGGTTCCACGGCGTTGGCTGGTCCGCGAACGGCACCGACGTGTCCTGCCACCCCATGTCATCGACGAGGAACAGGATGATGTTGGGCTTGTTGTCTTGCGCCTGCGCGATGGCGGCGAGCACAAGCCCTACGGCGAAACGTGAGGCAAGGGAGTTCATCGGGGTTGCCCGAACTACCGTAGCGCGAACTGCGAACGAATCAGGTAGTGGTCCGACGGGAAGTCCTTGGTCCAGCTGTTGATCAGCTTCGTCGAGCGGTGCTGCACGCCAGCACCTTGGAAATACAGCTGGTCAATGCGTCGGTTGCTGCGATGGCTGGCGCCAGGGAACTTGGATACATCCGGGAACAGGCTGCGGTATGCGTCAGTGAAGCCCGCCTTCTGCATCGCCTCGGACGCCGGGCTTGAGCCGCCATCGGTGTGCGGGATCGCGTTGAAGTCACCGCCAAAGAACACCGGTGTGGTCGCGGCCTCGGCGAAGCGACTGCGATGGAAGGCGAATACGTTGTCGAACTGATTCATGCCGTACCAGTTCGACATGACCCACACATCCTGCGTGTCGCTGATCGAGATCCTGGCGGCGACGTTCATGAACGCGGAAGCATCGGGCACGCATACTTCCCGGATCGGGTAGCGGCTCAGCACCGCGATGTTTGCGCCTTGGTTGAGGTAGTCCCAGTCGACCGTGGTCGCGAAGTAGTAGCCCAGCTCAGCTGCGAGGAAATCGCCACTGGAGTAGGTCTCCTGCATCATCACGACGTCGATCTGTTCCCGTGCGATGATCTGCGCGATTGCCACGCGCGAGTCCCAACCGTGCTCGTCGACGGTGAAGTGCTTGCCGCCGTGAAAGATGTTCCAGACACCAGTTGTCAGCGAATCGAGCTTGGCCCTGGGCTTGCCCTCGACGGGTTCGACGGACTCGATGTGGGCCGCATACGACCGGCGCACTTCCTCTGCCGGCAGAACGCGTTGCCAGACGGCGAGGTCGTCGAGGTCGAAGTTGCTCGGGTGCAGTCGTTCGCGGTCACTGAAGACCTTCGCGACGCGCTTGTCGGTCGTTACCTTGCCGTCGACCAGCGCGTAGAGCTTGAGCAGCGGCGCCGCCTCCATGAAGGAGAACGCCTGGTGGATGGTGTACGGGTTGCGCATCAATTGCGACTCGATGCGCGAGACGCGCTGGAAGTCGGCACCACGCATCGATGCGACGAACTTCTTGCCGTCGCTGCCAAGTTGCTTGCCTCGCGCAGCCACCTTCTTCTCGAACAAGATCTTGGGCTCGACGATCAGCTTGACGAACTCGTCGGGGGTGACCGGGTCCAGTGCGAACGAGTCAAATGCGTCGACCAGCTTCTGCAGGGTTGCCGCTCCGGCAGCGATTGCGGGCACGATTTCAGGCAGCGGATGCGCTTCGGTCTCGGCCCAGCCAGCCTGCAGTGGCTGCGACGCAGCGAAGTCAAAGCCGGTTGCGTCGGCGACGTTGTAGATCGCCTTGTTGCTGCCGTCGTAGTAGAGTCGCACCTGCGACACGTTGGCGTCGTAGGTCATTGTCAGCTGATGCCAGGCACCGTCGTTCAATGGCATGTGCTCGCCGTTGTCGCGTTCGTAGGTTAGTCGGCGCGTGCCCGAGCCAATGTTCCACGCCCACGTGCCATCGGACAAGTAGAACACCCAGCCCGGTTGTTTCTGCGCCGCGAGACTGTTGTCCTGGTAGTGCTTCTGCGACAGCAGGACCATGCGTTCGCCAGCGGGCGCAGTGGTACGCGTCCAGAATTGCACGGAGAAGTCCTGGCTCGGGTCGGTTGGCAGGTCGGCGCTGGGGATCGTGAAGGTCGCGGCTGCGTTCCCGGATCGCAAACGCAGCGCGCGACCCTCGATGCCGCGCGCGAAGACGGCGGAGTTACTCGGGGAGCCGGAGATCGATTCGTTGCCCGCATTTGCCGTGTTGCCATCGAACGTGAATCGAGCGATGGCAGTGCTCGCGCTGTCCGGGCGCGCTTGCTGCTGCGCGAGGCCGCTGCACGCAAACAGGCTGCTAAGCGCCAGCGACAAACGGATCTGTTGGGGGGTGTTCATCGCGTTCGGTCCGAGTCGAGATCCAGGCTTTCACGATGCCGGTCGCGTGACGCGATCGGCTGATTCTGATCCAGCCTCAAGAAGCCTAGCGGCGATCGACGCTCGCTTCACTCGCCTTGCCGGTTCGCAAGTAGAGCCAAACCCAACCGTGGGTGTGGGACTTGGTGCGATTGTATGGGCGGAGCTTCTTGCGAATGGAGTCGACCTGTTCTTGCAACTGGTCGCGCGCGGCTCCCTTGGCCGTGCTCGCCAGTTTGCTGCGAACACTCGATAGCTCCCTGTCGAGCTTCTGCTTCTTGGCTGCTTCCGCCTTGTTGAGCGGATTGGGCGTCGATTGCTGCCAGGTGACGTCGCCCACGAGTAGGTCGACCAAGCCGTCGCCGTTCCAGTCGGTGACGTGCACCTTGACGCGTTGGCCGTGTGCGGTTGGCGTCGAGCCTTCTTCCTGACGACTGTGCCCGGCTTGGCGCACCAGGACGCTGGCTGCTGCGTAGCGCGGCGCATCGTTCTTGCCGGTGTTGCGATACCAGCGTACTTCGCCGTGCTCGCTGCCGACGATCAGATCACGAAGGCCATCCCCGTCCCAGTCGGCGTGGTGGGCGTTGCTGCCCTTGATTTCGATTCCGGCAGTCGTCTTGAGTGGGCTGCGATCCTTCGACCAGATCGGCGCCTTGCGGGTGCCAATGTTGGTTACGACCTGCACCGTGCCCGAACGCGCCCCGACGATCAGGTCGAGGTCACCGTCGGCGTCCATGTCCACCAACTCTGCAGTGACGGAGTAGACCGTGTCGAACGGCATCAGCAGGGTCGCGCCGGTTTCGTTGACGAGCAGTTCCCGTTGCGCGTAGCTGCCGTTCGCTTGGCCGCGGAACAGGTAGAACTGGCCGGTATAAGAACCCGTCAGGATGTCGGTCAAGCCATCGGCGTCGTAGTCCACGAACTGTGGACAGAAGCTCAAGCATCAAGTGATCGGTACTGTGGCGATGTCGCCACCCGCTTCCAGATACTCGAAGTCTTCGAAGCGCGGTTGGCTGTTGGTGCCGTGGTTCTTGTAGACGCGCAGTCGTCCATTGGCGAACCGGCCGCCCTTCTTCCAGCCTTCGGCGAGGCACTCAGGCAACTCGTGATCGGGGAACTTGCCGTCGCCGAACTCGCCGACGATCAGGTCGCGGACCCCGTCACCGTCGCAGTCGCGCACGTAGGGCGCCGCGTGGCCAGTCGTCACATCGATGGGCTTGCCTGCGGCCAGAATGCGAACGGGTGCTTGCAGGTCTGTGGCCCGGGGTTCTCTGGCCGGGTTGAGCGGAGTCTGGTTGGACGGGGCCTGGGTCAACCCAGACTGGGCGAACAGCAAAGCACCTGTCGCGAGATAGATGGCGTTCTTGAGCATGAGGCAAGTCTAGCGATTTGCCGGCCACGCGTTGATCATGGCTGCTTGCCTGGCGTGCCGTGGTTGCACGTTCTTGCCCGGCAATCCGTGTCCCCATCATGCCGCATCGTCACCTGGTCATTCTCTTGTTGTGGTCGTGCGTAGCAGCGGCCCAGGCCCAATCGCCAAAGTCTCAATCGCCAGAGTCTCAATCAGCAGAGTCTCAATCAGCAGGGGGCCAGTCTCCAGATAGCCCGCTGGTCGCCTCGTTCGCGCAATACCGCGCGGCCAAGCAGGCTTCGGAGTTTGCGCTTACGTGGGTGTCGTTGGGGCCCGTGCTCAACTCGGGGCGCGTCGAGGCGGTGCAAGGCGATCCGACGTCTCCAGGCACGATCTACGCCGCGTTCGGCTCGGGCAATCTGTGGAAGACGACGAACGGTGGGTTGTCGTGGCGGTGCATGTTTGAGCAGCAGTCGGCGATCGGGATTGGCGATATCGCGTTGGCGCCGTGCAACCCGCAAGTGCTTTGGCTTGGCTCGGGCGAGAGCTTGAAGAAACCGCGCAACTTTACGATGCCGGGCACCGGCGTGTTCTTGTCTCGCGATGGTGGTGAGTCGTGGCGCAATGTGGGGCTATGCGATTCGTGGCACATCGGCGAGATCGCCGTGCACCCAACGGACCCCAATTCCGCAATCGTGGCGGTGCTCGGGCACTTCTGGTCGAGCAACAAGAACCGAGGAGTCTACCGCACCACGGACGCCGGCAAGACGTGGCAGCACGTGTTGTATGTCGATGAGCACACCGGTGCCGTCGACGTCGTCATTGCGCCGTCGCAGCCTGAAGTCGTCTACGCATCCATGTGGCAGAACCATCCCACCGTTGGCGGTGCTTCGAGTGCTGTGCATCGCAGCGCCGATGGCGGGCGCACCTGGACCAAACTCGGTGGCGGCTTGCCCGATGGGCCGAAGACGGGCCGCATCGGGCTGGCCGTGTCGGCGACGAACCCGGACAAGGTTTACGCGTTTGTCGACAACCTCAATCGTGAGCAGAACCCCGGTGAGGTGTATCGCAGCCTCGATGGTGGCGCGAGCTGGTTGCGAACGCATCAGGAAGACCTGCAGATCAACTCGCGAATCGGCTGGTACTTCTCCGACTGCTACCTCAATCCGTTGGATGATGATGAGATCTACGCGCTCGGCGTTCGCATTGCGCACAGCACCGATGGTGGCCGCACGTTCGAATTGATCGGCGGAGAGGTGACGCATCGGGTGCCAAGCCCGGCCCAGACCTTGCACCTCGACCACTGCGAGATGTGGATCGATCCAGCGCATCCCAACCAGCTGATCCTCGGCAACGATGGTGGCCTTTACACCAGTCTGGATCGCGGCCGGTCGTGGTTGCATCACAACAATCTGGCGGTCGGCGAGTTCTACGATGTGGCCGTCGACAACAGCGATCCGTATCTCGTCTATGGCGGGGTGCAGGACAACGCGTCGGTGCGCGGTCCGGCGCGCGAACGCCGCCCCGGATCCACCGATCCGGACCTCTGGGAATACGTTTGGCTCGATCCATGGTGCGGTGGCGATGGTTGCTACACGGTGCCAGACCCCGTCGATGCCAACACCGTCTACTTCTCGAGCCAGCACGGTGGCTTGCGCCGCAAGGACGTGCCGAGCAATCGTTCGAAGCCGATCGCGCCGCGCTTGCCGCGCGAACATGTTGGCAAGTTGCAGCACAACTTCATTGCGCCGTACCTCGTGTCGGCTCACGACCATCGCGTTCTCTATCACGGCGGCAACTTCGTCTTGCGCAGTCCGGATCGCGGCGATTCGTGGCGCGTCATCAGCCCAGACCTGTCGCAGTCCGCTGCCGAGGCCCGCGCGGGCACGGCCGCCGGCGCGCTGGCCGAGTCGCCACTGCGGGCTGGGTTGCTCTACTGTGGCACCGATCGCGGCGCCTTTTGGGTCAGCGACAACGATGGGGAGGACTGGTCGGAACGTTCACAGGGGCTGCCGCCGTTCTACATCCGCAGCATCTGTGCTTCTCGATTTGAAGACGCGCGGGTCTACGTCACCGTCACGGGCCTCAACTACGACGACCTGGGCGCGCACCTGTTCGTGTCCGAGGACCGCGGTGCGACGTGGACATCGATCCGCGGCAACCTGCCCAACGAAGTGGCGTATGCCATCGTTGAAGACCCTCGCTTTGTGCATGTGCTCTATGCGGCGATGTATCGCGGCGTGTACGTGTCGATCGACCGCGGCAGCAGTTGGTCCTTGTTGGGACGTGGCATGCCCGGCGTGGCGGTTGCAGATCTGGTGATCCAAGAGCGCGAACTAGATCTGATTGCAGGAACCCATGGCCGCGGCATCTATCGCCTGGACCTCAAGCCGTTGCACTGGTGGTTGCAGAACCGTCCAGCGCGCAACTCGCTGCTCGCGATTCCGACTGCCTATCGCCCACGATCCGACGATCTGACGCCACGGCCGCGTCGCAGCTCCGAGGAGCGCGTGCCGATCACGTTCTTCCTGGCCGAAGCTGCCGCGGTGACGTTGACCGTTGCCGATGGTGAGGGCGTGGTGCGGTTTACGCAATCGATCAACGGCAGGCGCGGGCTCAACCAGTTCTTGTGGGATCTGGTTGTGGAGCGTCGCACCAGTGCCAAGCCCTACTTCCTCGCGGACGTCGAGTTTCTTGCCGCGGGCAAATACCAGCTTGGCATCGCGGGCAAGAAGGTCGAACTAGTGGGCGAGCTCAAGGTCGTCGCGCGCTAGCGGACTCTCGCCTGTAGCGCATCGAGTGGCAATACGAACACGCCGCGTCCGTGTGTGCCGATTACCAGGTCGCCGCTTGCATGCACCGCGAGATCGTGCACGGGCGTTGTCGGGAGATCGCCTCGCAAGCTGTGCCACGTAGAACCGCCGTCGAACGACGCGTGCACGCCGCGGTCCGTGCCGACGTAGAGCGTGTCGGCGTTGTGCGGGTCTTCGCGAATCACATTGACCGACTCTTGTGGCAGACCTGCAGCAATTGATCGCCAGGTTGCGCCGTGATCCTCCGAGCGATAGGCGTAGGGCTGGAAGTCGTCGTCCCGGTAGCCCGTCATGGTCACGAAGACCCTGGCCCGATCGTGCCGCGACGTGATCACGCGGCTCACCCACTTTTGCGGTAGGGGGCCCGTGACATTGGTCCAGGTTGTGCCGTCGTCCTGGCTGCGCTGCACGAGTCCATCGTCGGTGCCGACGTAGATCGTGGTTGGCTCGAAGTGGCATTCACTGATGCTGGTGATCGTGCCGAACGGAACGTTGCCGCGCCGTTCCGATCCCGGGTTCGTCGTCAGGTCCGGGCTGATCGCTTGCCAGGAGTCGCCTCGATCAGGCGATCGGTAGAGCCGTTGCGTGCCATACAGCAAGGTGTTGTGGGCGTGACGCGAAGCGAGCACCGGCGTCATCCAATTGCGTCGCAACGCCGCTTCGTTGCGCTCGGCTTGTGGTGCGATCGAAGTGGCTTTGCCGGTGCGCATGTCCTTGCGGCGCAGGTCGCCAAACTGGTGTTCGTAGTAGACCGTGTTGCCGTCGCCAGGATCCGGGAACGTGAAGTAGCTGTCGCCGCCGCCCCAGCGGTCCTGGTAGACGTATTTCCACGTTTCCGGTGCATCGGCCGCGATGCTGCCGGTTGCGGGACCGTAGAGCGCGGCGTTGTCCTGCGTGCCGATGAAGATGTTGTATGGCTCGGCGTCGTCGAGAGTCAGCGCGTAGACCTCAGCGATCGGCATGCTGTTGAGGCGCAGCCAGCTGGTGCCGCGGTCGCGCGATGCATACATACCGCCATCGGTTCCGAGCAGCATGCGGTCGCCGTTGGCAGGGTCTTGCCACAGCTCGTGGTGATCGAGGTGCAGTTGCTGCGCGGGGTTCGGCAGCAGGTTGCGGACTTCGCCCGAGACGCGCTCGAAGGTCTTGCCACCATCGATCGAATGCAGCAGGTAGTGGCCGGGGATCCATACTTCTTCGGGATCATCGGGAGCGACGACGACCTCGCACAAGTCGTAGCCGATGCGTGTCGCCAGTGGCTCGGTGTTCGCTTGCCGCCAGCTGTTGCCGCCATCATCGCTACGAAACAGCATGCCGCCGAGCCGTTTGCCCGCGGGGTCGCGGTTGTGGTTGTCGACGATGGCATACATCGTCTGCGGGTGGCTGCGCGCAATGCCGAGACCTATCCGGCCGACGAGGTCACCGGTTGGCAGGCCACCTGCCAGTTGTCGCCAGCTGCTGCCGCCGTCCGTCGACATATGCAAGCCGCTACCTGGCCCGTATTCGATGTTGTTCCACGCCTTGCGATCCCGTTCCCAGGTCACGGCGAACAGCGTTTCGGGATCGGTGGGGTGCATCACGACGTCGATGGCGCCGGCTCGGGGCGAGACCGCCAGCACATGCTGCCAGTTGACACCGCCGTCGCGGGTGTGGAAGACGCCGCGCTGTTCGTTGTGCGTGTAGTTGTGGCCGATCGCCGCGACCCAGGCGACATCGGCATCGTCGGGATGCACCACGATGCGACCAATGTGGAAGCTGTCGGCGAGTCCGACGTTGCGCCACGTGGTGCCGGCATCGTTCGATCGAAACACCCCGGTTCCGGCATACGAACTGCGTGCCATCAGGACTTCGCCAGTGCCAACCCACAATACGTCGGGGTCCGACGGCGCCACGGCCACGGCGCCAATGGCGAACGACGATTCGTGGTCGAAAATCGGTGTCCAGGTGTGGCCGTCATCCTCGCTGCACCAGAGGTTGCCGGAGCCGGCGCCGACGTAGATCCTCTCACCATGCACGGCGATCGCCTCGATGCGGCCGCCGCATAGGCGCGGTCCGATGGCACGCCACTGCAGATCATCGAACCGTGAACGTTCGACTCCAGCACAGGCAGTAGCGAAAATCACCAGCAGGGCAGCGTACATGCGCATTCCGGCAGCATAGCGCGACGCGGCGGCATCACGGTATGCTCATGCGGCTCGCTAGACGCGAGTGCGACGACGCCAATGATCGACACCAAGAACGTCCGACACGAAAACGTCCGACACAGAAACGTCCGACACATGGTGTGCTTCGCCGCACTGCTGTGTGTCATGTGTAACGGCGCCTACGCGCAGGTGGTCGAGGCGCCAGAAGACTCCAAGATCCTTCAGGAGCCGAAGCCGGTTGCGCAACGCAAGTCATTCGACGAACTCAAGGCGGAGGGCGCGCGTCGCTCGAGCTACCACACCTACGATTCGAAGCGGGTCGCCGAAACGGCTCCGGAGCCGGACCTCAAGACCTTCCAGAAGTTGATCCAACCGGTGCTCGCGAAAGCGTGCTTCGAATGCCACGGGCCGGACAAGCAGAAGGGCGAGCTGCGCATCGATACGCTCAATGCCGACCTGTTCGCGGGCAACGATGTCGATTGGTGGCTCGAAGTGCTCGCGGTGTTGACCAACGGCGAGATGCCGCCGGAAGACGAAGTGGAGCTTGCCGATGGGGATCGCACCCGGGTGATCGAATGGTTGGCTGCGGAAATCCAGATCGCCTCGACCACGCGTCGCGCCACCAGCAAGCATTCGTCGTTCCGGCGGATGACGAGGTACGAATACAACTACGCGCTGCAAGACCTGCTCGGGCTGCCGTTCGACTTTGCCGAAGACCTGCCCCCCGATCCGACTTCGAAAGACGGCTTCCAAAACAGCTCGGAAGTGCTGCACGTATCGGGCATGCAGTTTCGCGCCTACCTGGATGCCAGTCGTCGGGCGTTGCGCCTGGCGACGATCACCGGGGAGCAGCCAGAAATGCTGCATTGGGGTGTGTCGATGCCAGCCGCGGCGGCAGTCGAGTGGGCGAAGCAGGACCAGCAACTCGCCAACCTGCGCAAGAAGCACAAGGACGACTCGAAGAAGTTGGAAGTCGAGTTGGCGCGTCAGGCCGAGCGCTTCATGAAGCGGCCGAACGGCGTCTTCTACAAGGACCTGAAGAGTGGCCGTATGGCGCGGCAGTCGTGGGGCTACAACGGCGCGAAGTTTGCTTGGAAGCCAGCGAAAAAACGGCCCGAAGTCCCAGCTCAGTTGGAACAGATTGCGGTTGTTCCGCAGCGCAAGGCACTGGTCGTCGAGCTAGGAAATCAGTTGCCGGAGCGGGGCATGCTGCGCGTGCGTGTGCGTGCCTCGCGCGAGTCACGCGAGCATGATGGGGCACCGAGCTTGCAGCTGATGTTCGGCTGGCAGGCGAGCAACGACTCGAGCTCTTCGTACGTGATCGGCAAGGAGGAACTTGTCGTGGCTGCTGCACCCGGGGCAGCGCAGGTCTACGAATGGCAAGTGCCGCTGAGCCAGATCTATCCGCGCAACCTGGTGCGCAAGACCCAGGAGCTCGGCCAACTTCCAAGCCCGTCGGAATACATCAAGATTCTCAACACGTCGCATTCGGGCGGCGATGTGTGGATCGACCACGTCGAGGTCAGCGCTCCCGTCTACGAGCAGTGGCCGCCGACTTCGCACACGAAGATCTTCGGCGATCGTGCCAGCTTGAAGCCCGCCGAGGAGAACGTCTACGCACGTGAGGTGCTGACGCAGTTTCTTTCGCGTGCATGGCGCCGTGATGCGACCCAGCAAGAAGTCGCGCAGAAGGTGAAGCTGTTTGAGAAGCTGCGCCCCAAGTGCGGCAGCTTCGAGGATGCGATGGTCGAGACGTTGGCGACGGTGCTGGCGTCGCCCAACTTCCTCTACGTCGTTGCCTCGAAGGCAGACGGACTGTCCGGGCTCGAGTTGGCGACGCGCCTGTCGATGTTCGTCTGGTGTAGCACGCCGGATCGCGAGTTGCAGACGCTGGCGAGCGCAGGGCAGTTGCAGGATGCGGACGTGCTTCGCGACCAGCTCGAACGCATGCTGCGCGATCCCAAGGCGCGCAGGTTCTCGCAGCACTTCGTGCGACAGTGGCTCGGGCTCGAACTGCTCGACTTCTTGCACGTCGATCGCAAAGCCTACCCACGCTTTGATGCGGCCCTGAAGCAGGCGATGGCTGAGGAGCCGGTCGCATTCTTCCACGAGGTTCTGCAGCAAGATCACAGCGCGCTCGAGTTCTTGCACGCCAACTTCACGATGGCCAATGAACGGCTGGCCAAGCACTACGGCTTGCCCGATGTCACGGGCAACCAGTTCCGCCGCGTCGAGCTGACGCCTGAGCAGGGACGTGGCGGCTTGTTGACGCAGGCGGGGTTGCTGGCGATGAACTCCGATGGCATCGACTCGCATCCGCTGAAGCGCGGCATCTGGATGCTGGAGCGTCTGCTCAACGATCCGCCGCCACCGCCGCCGCCGGCTGTGCCTGAGATCGATCTGACCGATCCGGAGATCGCCAAGATGACGTTGAAGCAGCGCATCGAGAACCATCGAGATCATCCGGCGTGCATGTCCTGCCACGCCAAGATCGATCCGTGGGGGATCGCGTTCGAAAACTTCGATGCGGTTGGCAGGTTCCGAACCAAGATTGGCGGCAAGCCGGTCGACTCGGTCAGCGTGCTGTTCAACAAGCAGAAGCTCGATGGCGTCGATGGCTTGAAGCGCTTCCTGCTCAAGAATCGGCAGGATCAGTTCGTTCGGGCCTTGGTCCAAAAGCTGGCGACGTTCGCACTCGGCCGGCCGTTGACGTTTGCAGATCGTGCCGCGATCGACGAGATTACAGCCCAGACACGAATGCGCGGCGATGGCCTTGCTACCATGATCACTTCGATCGTGACCAGCGAGTTGTTCCAGTCGAACTAGACGATTAGGCCTGTGACCCCAGGTCGCCCATGACCCCAGGTCCATGACCCCAGATCTATGACCATCGACATCGCATCCCTAGACCGGCGCCGCTTCCTCCGTGGTTCGGCGGTGGCGCTCGCACTGCCGTGGCTTGAGTCCTTCGTGGGAGCGGCCGGCGCGGAAGTTGGCGCCGTGGAACGTCGCGCGAAGCACAAGCGGTTTGCGTGCGTCTACTGGCCAGATGGCGTGCCGATGCCGTTGGCGGAGGATCCGGCCTACCAGGATTGGTCGTGGTTCCCGCACGGGGCGGGCAAGGACTACACCTTCACGAAGTGCCTCGAGACGTTCGGGCCGTTGCGGCAGGATCTGACGATCGTGTCGGGCATGTCGCATCCCGCCGTGCGCAAGGTGCATGGCCACTCGAACGCCGACCAGTTCCTGACCGGCGCGGACACGGGGGTGCGCGGCGACTACAAGAATTCGATCTCGCTCGATCAGGAATTCGCCGCACATGTCGGCGAGCAAACCCGCTACTCGTCCCTGGTGATGTCGACGGATGGCGGCACCGGCACGCCGCGCGGCGCCCACACGCTGTCCTTCGATCGCCGGGGCCGCGCGATGCCTGCCGCACACCGGCCGAAGAAGGTCTTCGATGCACTGTTCGTAAAGCGCGATGAAGACGCCGCCAAGCGCCTCGCCTTGAACGAGAGTGCGTTGGATGACTTGTTGGTGGATGCCCGTTCGCTGCGCAAAAAGCTGTCCGGCCACGACCAGCAGTCGCTCGACGAATACCTCGATTCGGTCCGCGAGACCGAGCAAAAGATCGAGAAGGCGAAGCGGTGGGCGAGCATTCCGTTGCCAACGGTGGCTGGCCATGATCTGAAGCTCGAGTCGACGCCTGATGAGTCGCGCGCCTACTTGCAGGCGATGCTTGGTCTGATTCACCTCGCGTTCCAGACGGATTCGACCCGCGTAGCGACCTACCAGATCGGCCGCGAGAACGGTGTCGGCATCAGTGATCACCTGGCGCGGGCGGTCGGGTTCCAGCTGGCACATCAGTTGTCCCACGAAACCAAGAAGCCCGGCGGCTGGAAGAACTTCGCGACCTACTGCGGCTTCCTCAATGAAGAGATGGCGCGCTTCGCCGCGAAGCTCAAGGCGACCAAGGAAGTCGGTGGCGTCGGCAACATGCTCGACAACACGTTGATCCTGTTCGGGTCGGCATCGAGTGCCTTCCATCTCTCCCGCAACTACCCACTGGTGTTGCTCGGTGGCAAGAACATGGGCTTCCAGCACGGCCAATACCTCAACTACCTCCGCGGCACCGCCTTTGGGGGTGCGTGGACCGGCGGTCGCGAGCCCTGGCAGCAGGAGTTCGCCCACGAAGACAAGCCGTTGGCAAACCTGTTCGTGACGATGCTGCAGCGCCTCGGCGTCGAAACGAACTCGTTCGCCGGCAGCACCGGCGTGATCGACGAGGTCTAGCAGGCGATTGCAGCCATGGGCAAAGCCGATGTGATTGGGTGGTTGAAGGCCGAACAAGACCCTCGCGGGATCGCAAACTGGAAGAAGCACGCGGCAGCATCCGGTGGCCTGAACAGCTATGGCATCGGGCTGACCCGGCTGCGCAAATACGCGAAGCAGTTGGGGCGCGACGCGAAGCTCGCCAAACAGCTTTGGAGTTCGAAGGTCTACGAGGCCAAGGTCATCGCGCTGCTGATCGATGACCCTAAGACGATGACCATCGCGCAGGCGGAAGCGCAGGTCGAGCAACTGCAAGGCGGCTACCTCGCACACGTATTTTCGTCATGCGATGCGACTCTGGCCAAGACACCGTTTGTGCGCGAACTCGCCGAGAAGTGGATCGTCTGCAAAGACCAGGTTCGCAAGGGGTGCGGCTACGGGCTCATCTACGAACTCTCGAAGTCGAAGAAGAAGTCGGCACCCGACGAGACTGCGTTTCTCGGTTACGTCAAAGGCATCGAGAAGGCCTACCCAAAACAACCTGTTTCGACGGTCTTGGCGATGGGTACTGCGCTGATGGGCATTGGCGCGCGCAGCAAGAAACTAAACGCCGCGGCGCTTCGCGTTGCCAAGAAGATCGGGCCGATTGATTTTGATCCGGACGGCAAATGCCCGCCGTTTGACGTCGCGAAGCATCTCGCGCGACGTCGTGCGGATGCGGCTCGGCCTCTGCCCTGACGCTAGGTGGATGCGTGTCCGTCGCACTGACCCGTCGGACCAAGGCGTGCCCGGTCAGTGGCGTGGATCCGCGACACAGGATCTATCTAGAGGCGCACGTTGATCCGCCCGCCGCGCGGCAGATGGTAGGCCGGTGCCTGCGTGACGGCTGGCCATGGGATCGAGATGCCTTGCGCGTAGAACTCGAGCCCGATCAGTCCGGGGTTGTTCGGGATCGGCACCGTCAACGTGCTTTGGAAGATCACCACAACCGGCAGGATCACCACCGTGGCAGGGTCGCCGTAGAAGCGCACTGGCTCTTGCGACGTCACAGGCCGCGCGTAGCTGGTGGCGATGTCCCAGAACATGATGATGCCGGCCGGAAGATCCGCGCTGAGTTGCAGGCTGGTGCCGACTTGCGGATCTTGCGGCGTGACTTCGGTGGTGCCGAGGAACTCGCTAGGTGACGGAGTCACTTCACTGGTGAAGCCAGTCAGCGTGCCGCCGGCGCGGTTGCAGCCGTTGATGTCGATGGGAGCCAAGAACGATTGGCTATCGACGTCCGTGCCTGACAGGTGCGAGCTGCGAATGCTGACCGGCGAACGGGCGAGCGCCGGCACGGTGATCGTGCAGTTCTCGTAGCGGTTCCACAGCAAGTTGGGCAAGGCACCGTCGATGTCGAGCGTGATGTTGCAGTTCTTGTAGTGGTTGTTCTGGTGCCAGAAGCGTGGCGAGGTCGTGCCGCCGGCAATCAACAGGTCGCTGTTGAAAACCATCTCACTGCCGTGCACGTCGAATTGCGCGGTGCGCGGGTGGGTCCACAAGGCCTTCTTGCCGGCGCCGGCGGTCCAGTCACCGTGATGGTGGTGGATCATGCTGGTGCCTGCCGTGGTGCCTTCCATGTCGATCACGTCGCCCGAGCAGGTCGCATCGGTGTAGACAATACGCAGCATGAGCAGCTGCGTCGCGGTTGGCGAACGGCTGGATTTGGCGAGGGTCTCCCCGTTGACGAACGAGCTGCGCCAGAACGCCCACATCGTGGTGCCTCCGAAGCCACCTTCGAAGGCATCGCAGCCGAGGGTGACGCCGTCCATGGTGATGCGCTCGCTCTCGCACATGAGCTGACCACCGTTGGTCTGGTCATCGAGGCGGTAGCCGAGCGGCATGTTCTGCATCGAGCAGTCACGCACCATCAGTCGGGTCTTGTCGGTGCCGGTGCCGCGCAGTTGCACGGCAGCTGATGTTTGGGCTTCAAACTCGCAGTTGGCGAGCATGGCCATTTCGGAGACTGGGTTGGCCGGCGCGGGCATCGCGGCGTCGACGGCGACTCCGCCGTTTTCGAAGCGGAAGCCGTGCACCATCAGTTCGCGCGATCCCATCGTCAGAATGGTCGCCTGGGTGCCGCCGTCGAGGACTGGCAAGACACCACCAGCGGCAACGCCCATGACCGTGACCATGCCAGGTGAGCTCTGCGGCCCGGTAAGGGTCGTCAACGCTGCTTGCACGGTGATGACCGGCGTGATTGCACGATCAACGATGATCTGCGTGACGTCGCCGATGCCAATCACGCGCGCCTGTTCGGCGGCGGACAGGCTGGCTAGCGACAGGGTGCCGTTAGCCAGTTGGATGGCTTCATCCAGCGATAGCAGGGAATCGCCGACGGTGCCGTGGGACTGGGGGTCGTCGACGTTGGCCGTGGTGGGACCATGGCTCGTGGCGAGAAGAGCAGTGACAAAGGTGCAGAGGAACATTGGTCTCGAGAGGGGCAGGAGCAACGAAGAATAGCAGATGCTCGGACGGGCGCGTGGAAACTGTGCGATCGCCGTTGCCGATGGACAGTAATGCGTGGCCATTGTCCGGATGCGATCGTCAGTTCATGGTGACTACGCTGTTTGGCTACGAGGCGGCTCGGCGAGCCTCGTTCGTGCGTTGGCAACGCGTTTGCAGAACGGGGCTGCGATGTGGTCACGCCGGGATGATCGCGCCCGAGTGATCCAGGCTGGTCGATCGTGGCTGGCCGATTGAGCTGGACGACTGGCCGCGGCCGCTGGCGTCGCGGCGTCCCGATTCGAGCGTCGTGTTCGCGCGAGGGGAACGATGTCCCCTTCGGCGATCAGGCTTCAGAATCGAACTGCAAGGAACGGATCCTCGCGGGAGCCCCACGTGGGGGCTCGTTGCAACTAGTTGTCGATCGTTGCGCGACCGGCGTTGGAGACGATGATGCCGACCGAGTTGACCGCATCGAGCACGGCCCACTGGTGATACAGGCTGAGACCAATGTTCGCCGGCGATGTTGGGATGTTGAACGTCTCGCTTGCCGTGCCAGTGGCGCTGGTGATGTGGGTCGTCAGCACCGTCGGGGCCGCGTAGACACTGCAACCGGGCGCACCCAGAAGCGGGATCGGCAGCGCGCCGCCGTTGTAGACGGTGTCGGACAGGCCCACGATCATGACCGCGAACGTCGTTGGGATCGCGTCGGACAGCGTCACGTCGTAGCTCGAGTTCACGATCGGCAGGCCGACGTTGCCAATCACCGGGGTCAGGTTGCCGGTGCCACCGCTGCAGCTGACGCGCCACGATGGGAAGTCCACCAAGCCGGACTGGCTCCAGTTGCCGGTGACCGCAGTGCGGTAGTGGCCGACGCCGCTAGCGCCTGAGTTCAGGTTGGAGATGACGCCGCTGGGCGAGTTCTCGTAGCCAACGTAGAACGTGCCATTGACCGTGACCGGCGACGCGAACGTTGCCGTGTAGAAGCCAGGGCTCGTGCCGACCGTGATCGTGGTCGTGGCCAGCGGGGTCGAGGAGGGACCGTTACCGGATTGCGCGTAGATGTGCGCCGGGCGGGTGATCGAGCCGCTCTGCGAGTTCGTGTAGATGTCGAAGCTGTTGACTTGCAAGCTGCCAGTCGACGGAACTTCATACGTGTACTCGTACTGGTTCGTGTTGTTGCTCAGCGTGCCGCCGGCGCCGTTCAGCTCGGGGCAAGGCGCCGTAGCCGAGCCGGGGCAACCTTGGCCGTAGCTCGTGAACGAGGCGCTGCTCGGACGAACGATGTAGAGGCCAGTGCTGCGGTCCGAGACCAGGATGTTGCCGGACGGCAAGAACGGGTAGCAACCCCAGCAGCCGTTGAAGCCGCCGGAAGCGCCGGGCCACGTGTCGTACGAGGCAACCTCAACCGGGTTGCTTGGATTGCTGATGTCGATGCAGCGGTAGCCTTCTGTGTACCAACTGCAGTGCACCTTGTCGCCGATGATGAAGGCGTTGTGCGGGATCGAGTTGGTGTTCGGCGTGAATTGGCCGAGCGGGATCGGGTTCGCCTTGTTGCTGATGTCAAACAGCTTGATGACACCGCCGGCCACTTCGTCAGTCGTGACGCAGAGGGTGCCGGCCGCGTTTGGCCAGGCGTTGTGCGTGAAGCTGCCTGGCGTCGGGCTGTTGCTGACCGCGGCGGGCGGGAACGTGCTCATATCCAAGATACGCAAGACGCCGGCGTAGATCGCCGAGCCGTAGCCGTAGCCGTTCTCGACGCACAGGTCGTGGAAGTAGCCGTTGCTGCCGCCACCGCCGGTCGCCGCGATGCCGATGTAGGTCGGGTTGGCGGGGTTGGTGTTCAGATCCCAAGCCGGGGTGCCGACGCCGGTGCCGACCAGGTAGAGCGTGCCCGTGCCTTCGTCGATGCAGACGTTGTGGGCGTTGCTGGTGACGCTGGTGCCGAACGTGCCAACCACGGAAGGGCTGTTCGGGTTGCTCAGATCAATGATCTGGAAACCTGAAGTCGCCTCGGTCACCACGTAGGCGTAGGTTCCGTAAGTGCGGCAGTCGCGCCAAGTCGAACTTCCGAACGGGAAGAAACCTGTTTCGATCGGGGTGGCTGGGTTGGTGACGTCAATGACGGTTGTGCCAGTCGTCGAGCAGAGCAGCGCATACTCATCGCCATTCGGAGCGGTGTATCCCCAGATGTCGTTGAACGGACCGTGTTGGTTGAAGGTGCCGAGCAGTACGCAGTTGGTGCCTTGGGCGGAGAGGGATGCGACGAGTGTCGTAGCTAGCAGGAACGCTTTTTTGATGTACATGTGCGAAGGGACCTCGGAGAGCGAGGGGTGGGCGCCAGCAGTGTAGGGCAGCCAGGGCATTCCTCCAACGTGGTACCTTGCGTCGGTGTCGGTGCGCCGTATCTGTCGCGTTGCGGGAGTGCTGGCTGGCCAAGTCTACCGCGCGTTCGAGCGGTCGACTTGGGAGGCGGGCAAGCTGGCGGTGTCGTCGCTCGCAACTCGTTGCTGGTCACTCGCCACTCGCACTGCCGCGAAGCTGCATTGGCCGTGCCAAGACCAGCGGCCATGCGGAGTTGGGCGACGCCTTGTCGCTATGGCAAGGCGGTGAAGACCAGCACTGCGCGCTTCGTGATTACTCGACCCAGCGTGCCGCGGCGCGCACCCGTTCGATCGCCGAGGCGGTGGGATCATAGCCGCGGCGATCTCCGAACTTTTGTTCGAGGGCGCCGATGGCCGTCGCGCGTGCGGTGGCGTTGTCGCTGGTCAGCAGCGAGACCAGATCGGTGCGCGCGTCCGCGTCGCCAAGCAGCAAGCGGGTGCGCGCGGCCGAAGCGATCAGAGGGTCACCGCTCGGAATGTTCGCCGGCAGCTTGCCGAGTTGTGCTGCTTGGCGAACGCGCGCTTCGAAGCGACGCAGGCCCGGCAGGCAATGCTCGTCGCCAACTTGCTCAAGCGCTGATGCGGCCCAGTGGGCCACGCCGAACACCGGGTCGCGCAAGATCGGCAATACGAACGCGGCGCTGCGCTTGTCGCCGAGGCGTTGCATCGTGGCGAGGATCGATGCGCGCTTGCCGGCGAAGCCCGGCGGGAACTTCAGGCCGCGGATCAGTGCGGGCAGCGCATCGGTGCCGTGTGCGAGGATGCGCGCAATCGTGGCCTGGTCATCTTCCGCGGCAGGGACCAAGCCGGCGCCGCCGCCGAGGGTCTTTACCAGGTGGAAGGCATCGCGATCGGCTGCGATGTCGGGCCGTGGCCAGCTGCGCGGCTCGAAGCTCGTGCCGTTCTTGGCCCACCAACCCTGCAGTTGGCCGATTGCATCGAGTCGACGCTCACGCAGATCCGTGAGCTCATAGCCCATGTGTTGGCCGGTGATGCGCACGAACTGCTCGAAGCACAGTTCGCGGATCAGGTCGTCTTCGTAGTCGAGGTTGGCGAGCAACAGCGGCACGCCGGCTGTCGACCCGAGTCGCGCCAGCACACCGGCGAGATCGATGTGCATCTCGACGAACGTGCTGCGAAGCATCGCAGCTTCAATGGCTACGACGCTGTCGCGATCGTCGAGTTCGGCGAGCGCCATCGCGGCTGTGCGCACCACATCGGGATCGAACTCCGCAAGCAACAGCCGAATGGCTGGCGCCTGGTCGCGTGCCAGTAGACGCGCGAGCAAGGTTGCGGTGGTGGTGCGATCGAGGGCGTTCTCAGCCTTGAGGCCGGTCGCTACTTCGGCGACAAATGCCGCTTTGTCGCTCGGAACCGGCAGTTCGCCGAGTAGCTCACGCGAGTGCAGGCGCACGTACAGGTTGTCGTGCTTGAGTGCTTCGCGGACCAGCGGCACCGCGGTGCGGCCGATGCGGCGCAGGGTGATGATCGACTTGCCGAACGTCTTGTTGTCCCACGAACCGAGCGCCTCGATCAGCGCTGGCACCGCCGGTGTGCCGATCTTGACGAGGCGGTTCATCGCCTTGCGGTTGGCTTCCGGCATCTGGAAGTTGAACAGGTCGACGAGCTCTTGGATGACCTCGGGCGAGTCGCCTTCGGGAATCACGAACTTGACCGTGCCCACCGCCGTCTGGGCGAGTTCGCCCAAGTCACTTGGACTCGCTTCGCGCGCGTCGATGCCTTCTGGAGTGCTGACGAGCGGGTAGTAATCGGTTTCGACTTCGGCCAGGTTCGGCTCGATATCGGTGAACACCAGTTGCCGCTTCTCCAGTCGCCGCGCCAACTCCGGATGGTTGTCCTCGATCGGGAAGTAGAACTTGTAGTGCAGTTCGCATTCGACCGTGCCGTCGGCAATGCCCAGGGGCACCCGGTGTTCGCGTTGCTGGCCGCTTGGGATCTGCTTGTTGGTCGGCAACGTCATTCCGTATGGACGACGGTAGGGGTCGCGGAAGACCTTGCGCGAACGCGCGACCTCCTTGCCTGCCGGGTCCTTGACGATGATCAACGACTCAACCGAGCGCTGTCGCAGTTCGGTCGGGAAGTTGTGACCCGCGCCACTGTTGGCGATGATCACGACGGCTTCATTGCCGTCGACCTTGGCTTCGTAGTCGTAGGCGCGCTTGACGTGCGCTTCATCGCGCGCGCCGGGGAAGCGGTGCGAGTAGACGCGCTTCACTCGTCCGCCAACTGCGATCGGGCGCTTGATGCGCGGCATGTGGCAGCTGATGCACTTGCGGCCAGCGGCCTTGCCGTTCGGCGACTCTTCCCATTGGTAGGGCGTGCCGTGGTTCTTGTGGCAGACGGCGCATGCCTCGACTTCGCCAACGCGCGGGTCGAACGCCGACGTGCAGTCGGGGCCGCCGACGAATTGCGAGTAGTCGGTGTTCTGTTGCCAGTGGCAGGTCATGCACGAGTTGCCATCCTCGAGGCCGAAGTGACGACGCTGCGGGTTGTTGCCGATGCCGGTCTCGAAGATCGGACGCGGCGTGTGGCAACGGATGCAGTCGGCGGTCATGAAGTGACCGGTCGCCATGCGCACTTCGGGGTCGGTGTACGCCCGGCCGTGGGTGTTGAGTTCGTGCTCGGCGTAGATCGCCGGGTGGCAGGTGCCACAGAACGCGCTCGACATCACCTTGTCATAGTGACCCTGGGTTCCCAACGTCGTGACTGCGGAGGTGACCCCCGATGCCGAGAGAGTGTTACTCCCAGGTAGCGATTGGTTCGCGCGGGTCTGCAGGCAGGAGCTGAGGGTGGTGATCGCGATCGTCAGCACGATTGCGAGCGGGGCCAGGAGGCGAGCGTTCATTGCGCGGCTGTGGGTGGACATCGAACGGGAGGGGGGACCGGATGCGGGAGGTTACTGCACCGCACTACTGCTAGCAAAGTGCGGGCCGTTGTCGGAGAAGGCCAGTGCTATTCAGCTTGTGCGAGGACTCTGGTCGTCCAGGAGCGGCTTCGATTGCTGCGGTGGGACGCCTGTGACCTACTTCACTTCGTCGAGATCGAGGTGGGCGGATGCGACGCTTTGCGGGTCCAGTCGTTCGCACAGTGATTTGTAGATGGCGGTGACCGTGCGTGGAACCTTGCCGTGAAACACCTGCTGACCGTTGCGCGTGACGGTGATCTCCTGATCGAGATCCAGCAGCTCATCGCTGAGGCGCAAGCGCACGTCTTGCACGTCGGTGGTCAGCGCGATCGTCTGGCCTGCAACTTCCGCGCGGATCGTCTGCCCGTTCTTGGCGTCCTTGCTCGGCACCGACAGCCAATAGAAGCGATCGTGCGTGCGTCCGGTCTGGTGCCAGACGACCTTCTTCGGCCATGCGACGCGCGTGTGCCTGGCCATCCACGGAACCGCCGCCGCGTCTTCCAGGTTCATCCAGTGACCCTTGCCGGCGACGATGTGCGTTTCGTGTTCGTAGCCGCCTTCGTCCTCGGCGGCCAATGCGTCGAGCTTCTTGCCCCACGTTGCCGCCATCTTGTTGCGCTTGTAGGCGCCATCCTTGGCGCCCATCCAAATCATGAACGGCAGGTTGCGGACGCCGAGCATCGAAACGCCGTTGGGGTGGCCGGCCATCATCGATGCCGCGGCGAAGCGATCCGCCATGCGTGGCGCGAGTTGGTAGACGCCGTCGCCACCAGCTGAGTATCCCATCAAGTAGACGCGATCGGGATTGACGCCGCGTTCGATGATGTAGTTGGCAATCAAGTGATCGAACAGGTCATCGATATGGCCCTGGTGCCAAAGGTTCCAGGTGTTGGTTGGCGCACGCGGCGCGACGTAGATGCCTTCTTTTGGCTTGTAGAGCTGGATCTGGTTGCGCCATTGGCCGTCGTTGGCCTTGGCCGTCGTGCCGCCGCCGCCGTGCATCGAGATCCACAGGCTGTGCCCGTTCTTGGGGGCCTTGCCGAACGTGCGTTCCAGCACCTTCATCTGTTTGCCGGCAGCGGTCACCGTCAGCAGTTGCACGTCGCCTTTCTGGGTTGCCTGCTTGCGGGCGAACTCATCCTTGCGGGCTGCGAGTGCCTCCTTCTGCAGGGTCGCGAAAACCGCGTCGCGGATCGCGGCGACCGATGCCTTCGGAACCGTGAGGTTCGGCACGCGGCTGGCTCGCTGTTCTGGCGATTGCCGAAGCCACTTGGCAACGGCCTCGAGGAGTACTGCCTCCGGCTTTGCGGCTGGCCTTGCGTCAGGGCCTGTCGGCTGTTGCGGAAGGGCGCTAGCAGTCAGGCCGGCTAGCGTGAGCCAGGCCGCAGCGACACATCGAGTGATATTCACTCGCACAGGTTACGCAGCAAGCGCCGCGTTCGCACGCCTACTGCTTGCGGGCGCGCTGCACTTCTGGGTGCTCTAGCAAGAACGTCCGGCGCTTCGCCGCGAAGCCCTTGATCGTCGTTGCGGGTAGCGCCATGCCGTCATCGGTGGCGCGCACACCATGGATCCCGGCGGCAAACGCTTCGGTTGTGTCCAGCTTGCGGGTTTCGCGGGCGACGTCTTTGGCGATCAGCGCCTGATGCTTGGCGACAATCGGGCCGAGGTGTTGCCAATTGAGCCACTTCTCCGCAATCTCGCCCACATACGTGAGGTAGCGATCGCGCAGTTCGGGAACGGCGAGCAACCGGTGGCGCAACGCTTTGTTGGGGTCGTCGAGTTCGGTCAGCGGATCCGGTTGCTTGCCGTCGCGACGTGGCCGGACGCGAAACCCCTCGTTGGCATCGTGCGGCGTCGCGAGGAAGCGGCCCTTGGCATTGCGGTAGACGTAGAAGTCCGCGCCATCGCGCCAATAGCCGTCGTAGTTGAGCAGCGCCATGTCGATGGCGAGGAAGCGCAGCACGGCATCCACTTCCCAGTGCGCTGCGAGTGCCGCCTCAAGTTGCTCGAGCGGAGTCTTGCATAGTACCTTGGTTGCGTCGCGAAGGGCGCTCCATGCCTGCTTGTTGTCGCGCCCCTTGATCTCATACCAGCGCTTGTAGAGATCGAGGTCTTCGCCGAGGTACCCGAACCCGCCACCGGTCGAGTTGTTCGGCGACTTCCAACGCGTGCCGGGTCCCTGCAAGCCATGCTTCTCGAACTCGCGGCTGAAGGTCTCCTGGTTGATATAGATACCCCACAGTTCGCCATTGATGACGACGCGCATGAAGTTGGCGCGCACGGCTGGGATGTAGTCGCGCGCGACTTCGAGGTAGAGCACCGTGCGCAGGTAGGTCGGGTCTTCGTTCGAGTTCAGCAAGTTGATGGAACGGTGCCCGAGCAAGTCTTGGTTGTGCACGAAGTTCAGCTTGAGCGACAGCGAACGCTTGAGGCCTGCGGGCACGCCGGTGAACGAATTGTTGCCGCGGAAGCTGATGCCGACGTCTTGGTAGGTCTTGCCATCGACCATCAAGTTGGCCGCGACCAGGACATCGGTGTGCCAGAACGCGGCGAGGTCTTCTTCCCAATCGTCGTGTTCGAACTCCAGGAACATCGTGCGCAGGCAGTCCTCTGCGAACAGGTCGGTCGTTGCCGGCCACGTTTTGACGTCCGAAGGTGTCACGCGCGGGCCGGGCGATCCGGTCACCTTCGGTCCGCGCCCTTTGCGTGCGGGCCGCCGCAGCTCGGGGTGCGCTTGGATGTAGGCGCGGGCGGGGATGCGTTCGCTGTGATCGAGTCTGCCGTTTTTATCCTTGTCGAACTGCTGCCGCAGTGCGACGTCGGGCTCTGCTCCCTGAGGTATGGGGCCCTGAGGAGTAGCCAGGGCCGCAACGCTGCCCATCACTAGCACTGCAACGGTTGCGAACTGCAGGTGCCCGAGGGTCGCAATCATCATGTCCGGATCTTCGCGCTTCGAGCACCTTCGGGGAAGGGGGCGTTACTCGGGAAGCGGGGTGTTGGGCTTGGCGGCGTCCTTTGGGCGTGGATTGTCTGCGCCATAGACGAGTAGCTGCTGGTAGCTCTCCGGGGTGAAGAACGATTCGTCGATCTTGCCGTCTGCGTTCTGCGCGCGCGTCAGATCGAGTTGCAGATGTTTGGCCAGGAATGGGTACGCCGCCAGCCGCTTCGATATCCCGTAGTCGTGCTTCTCCTTGGCGAAGTGCGCGTTGGCGACCAGGGAGTCCGCGCCGTGCAGTTCGTAGATGAACTTGACGAACGGAAACTCGGTCTTCTCCGTATGGCTCGTCCAGTCGTCGCCGTTCGAGACCATCAGCAGCGGGCGCGGCGCGGCAAGTGCGGCGATCTCGGCGTTGTTGGTCTTGTGACTCTTGCTCCAGTGGATCGGCATGCCGCTTTCGCAAACGCAGCCGCCAAAGAAGTGTGCCGAGATCTGGCACACCGGCACCGACACGGCAATCCGTTCGTCGATTGCCGTCAGCAAGAACGTCTGCGTGCCACCGCCCGAGCAACCCGTCATGCCGAGACGCTTATGGTCAACGTTCGGTAGAGACTCGATAAAGTCCAGGGCGCGTATGCTGTTCCAAGTCTGCAAGCGCAACACCTGCGGCGTGTCACGATGCGACCACCCCGCTTCCTTCCAGTCGCCATAGCCGACCATGTCATACGACAGCACCGCCGCACCCATCCGCGCGAGCACCGCACAGCGTGCTTGGCGACCGGCTGCGAAGCGGCCGTTGTGGCCGTGCGGACTCAAGATGCCGGCCAGCGAACCTTCGTGCTCGATCGGCCGGTAGAGCGTGCCAGTGACGTAGAAACCCGGCGCGCTTTGCAAGGCGACGCTTTCGACGTAGTAACCGTCGTAGCTGCGCTTGTTCGTCAACACCGGTTGCAGTGGGGTTCGTTTGGGCAGAGTGCTCAAACCAGCGCATGCGAGGATCGCCTTGCGGAGTCGCTGCTTGCGCTGGTTCCAATCGTCGAGGCTGTGCAGCGCTGCCATGGTGGCCGCAAGCTCGGCTTTGGCAGCCGCTGGCGACTGCGCATGCCCAACGCGTAGTTTTGGTTGTTGTGCGGGAGCCGCGCACGCCAGTGCCAAGCACACCAGTCCGGACATCGTGGTTGTGTTCATGGGGTTGCCTCCATCGCATGCTACCGACCTGCCACTACGTAGGCATGACGATCCGCTATGCTGGGCCAATGAGCGAGACTCGGGTGCTTGTGTTCGGCCTGCTGTTGCCCGTCGTTGCGCTTGGTCAGCAGGAAACCCCGTTCCTTACGACGTTGGCCGGCAAAGTCATCGGCGCCGGCCGCGAGCTGCCGCAGATCACGCTCTACCACAACGACCTGCGCGGGGGCTCAGTCGAACCCGTGGCGGGTGCCGTGGGCAAGCGCGGCGGCGCATTCGAGATGCCGGATGTGAAGTGGTTCGAGGGCGCGGATTGGCATTGGAACCGGGTCATCCTGCTGGCTCGCATCGACGGCCACGTTGGCATGCTCGCGGTGGGCAGGGACGTAGATGCCAAGGCGCTGACCATCGAACTCAGACCGACGCGCAAGCTGCGCGGCGTGGTTCGCGACGAAGTCACGGGGCGACCCATCCCCAACGCCTGGGTGTGGCCGATGATTTTCGGCAGGTCGGGTGCCGGTGAGAAGATCGTCTGGCCCACTGCACCGATGATGCCGTGGGGTGCGCGAACGGATGCGAGTGGCAAGTACGTGCTCACTGGCTTGCCCGTCTACTCGGGGTATCTACTCGACGTGAGTGGGTCGAACCATGCGCGTCGCCTCGTGCGGGTCGCCGCCGCCGACAACGTCGTCGCCACCAAGCTCTCGCGCGCCGCAGGTGTCACCGGCAGTGTCTCGCTCGCAAACGGTGAGCCCGCCGCTCACTACCCGGTGTGGATCAATGGTGGCGAAGCCTTTGCTCGCACCAAGACCGACGCCGAAGGACGCTTCGTCTTCGGATCTCTGGCCGCTGAGGCGTTTCGTGTTCAGGCCATGGCGCCGCATGGGTGGGGCATGACGATTCAGCAGACCGGAGTGGAGGTCCGGGCTGGTGAGGTGACCACTGGCGTTCACCTGCAGTTCATGAAGTGCGGCTTTGTTGTCGGCCGTCTCGTCGACAAGGCAACCGGTAAGCCCATGATGAACAGCGTGGCGTTCGTGTCGACGATGGGGGTGGCGCGCGACAACCGATTCGGCACGAGTTCGGTGCGCGTCGATCCGGATGGCAGCTTCCGCCTTTGTGCGCCACCCGGCCCCAACGACCTCACTGTCAATTGGATCGGCGCTGGTAGCGACCGTCAGCGGGTTCATGTCGTTGCAGGCGAAGAGGTCGAACTCGCAAGGCGTGTCAGCAAGCCCAAGCTTCGCGACTGACTCGATGCAGTTGCTTGCTTGTGGCTCTTCCGTGGATCGGAGAAAGTGGCGGCTGAGAGTCATTCGTCGAGCGATGACTTTTCGCGGTGAGCCAGACATTGCTCGCGAGTGCGGAGTGCCAGGCCCCATCCACCATCGAGTCATCCATGAGAACGATCCTCTGTGCCGGAGTGTTTGTATTGGTATTGCTGGCGTCGGCTTCGCAAGCCGCGGCGCAATGCAATCCGACTTGGGTTCCGGGACAGGGCGTACCTGGAATCTTCAGCCGAGGGCTATTCCAGGATCCTGTCCGCTGCCTGGCGACGTGGGATCCAGACGGTCCGGGGCCATTGAGCAACCGTATCGTCGTTGGCGGACGATTCAGCCTTGCCGGTGATGTCCACGCGTTCAACGTCGCCGAGTGGGATCCGGTCAGTGAATCGTGGTCTGCGTTGGGGTTGAGCGTCAACGAAACCGTCGCAGTATGCCTCGCATTGCCGAGTGGGGACCTGATCGTCGCCGGAGACTTCACCGTCGCGGGCGGTGTCGTGGTCAATAGAATCGCGCGCTGGGATGGCAGCACATGGTCCGCCTTGGGGACGGGGTGCGACGCCGAGGTCTTGGCACTGGCCGTGATGCCGAACGGAGACATCGTCGCAGGTGGTCGATTCGAGTTTGCCGGTGGTGTTGCTGTGAATGGTGTGGCGCGCTGGGACGGCAGTTCCTGGTCGTCGTTGGGCGCCGGGGTTGTTGGTATTGGATCCAATCAACAGTTCGCCGTATTGGACTTGGTCGCGTTGCCGAATGGGGATCTGGTCGCAGGCGGCAGGTTTCCGCTGATTGGCAGCGCGGTGGCGAGCAACGTCGCGCGTTGGGATGGAACCTCCTGGTCCGCGATGGCAGCCGGTATTGGATCCGCAGGGAACGATCTGGTGAAGGCCCTCTCACTACTGCCGAATGGCGACGTAGTCGCGGCAGGTTGCGACGGAGGCACGTATCCAGTCGTGAGTTGGGATGGCACTGCTTGGGTGGCGCTCGGTCTTGGCATGGATGGCTGCGTTGAGGACTTGATCACGATGCCCGGTGGCGACCTTCTCGCGGTCGGCGTCTTCCATATGGCAGGAGGCGTTGCCGTCGAGCGGCTCGCTCGTTGGGATGGTTCGGCGTGGTCGTCGATTCTCGGTGGCTTTGCCGGACTCAATTTGCCAAGTTCGTTGGCGGCTCTGCCGAACGGGGATTTCTTCGTTGGCGGCCACTTCAACGAAGTAGGTGGAGTTGCTGCTGCGTCCGTCGTGCGCCGTCGTGGTGCCGCGTGGCAACCCATGGGCAGCGGCACGAGTGCATCGGTCCGAGTGCTCTTGACGCAACCCAACGGTGACGTCCTGGCTGGGGGGCTGTTCGACATGATCGGTGGCACGCCTGCCTCCGCCATTGCGCGTTGGGACGGTACTTCGTGGTTCCCTGTCGGGCCGAGGCTGTTCGAGCAGGTCTCTGCCATCGCAACCCTGCCTGGCGGTGATGTCGTAGCCGCAGGTCTCTTGAACACCGGAGGTCCTGGCCTCGCCCGCTGGAACGGCACTGCTTGGTGTGCGATTGTGTCGGAGATCGATTCGATGTCCGTGCGATGACTGTGATGTCAAACGGTGACCTCGTTGCTGGCGGGGCCTTTCAGCGAATCGGTGGCATCGTCGCGAAGGGCATTGCGCGATGGAACGGCGTCTCTTGGTCGCCGCTCGGCAACGCGAACTTGATGTTGGGCGCTCCGAGCAATCGGGGAGTCAGGGCAATGGTGGAATTGCCAAACGGCGATCTGATTGTCGGAGGCGGTTTCGATGTCGCGAGTGGTGCAGTTGCCGACGGCATCGCTCGCTGGGATGGTTCGTCCTGGTCGTCGCTGGGAACGGGCACCAATTGGGCTGTGCTGTCGTTGGCCGTGTTGGCCAACGGCGACGTGGTCGCAGGAGGTGGCTTTTCTGCCGCCGGGGGAGTTGCTGCGAACAACGTCGCGCGATGGGATGGCATGTCGTGGTCGGCCATGGGCGCCGGTACGAGTGGCTTCGTGCACGCGCTCGCCGCCTTGCCGAATAACGATGTCGTCGCTGGTGGTGGGATCGTGGGCGGCGGCCTGCAACGTTGGAACGGCTCGTCCTGGTCATGGCACGGTGCCGGCACCAACGGCTCCCCGTTGTCTCTAGCGTTGTCGCCAACGCTCGGTCTATTCGTTGCTGGGGACTTCTCAGCCGCAGGTGGCAATGTCTCTGCGTTCATCGCGCAGCTGGCACCGACCTGCGTCGCAACCGCGATTGCGTCAGGTGGCTGTTCGGGTAGTGGCGGCGCGAGCAGTTTGCATGCCGTCACTTTGCCGTGGGCTGGGTCGACGCTGCAAACGCGAGCCACCGGCATTCCACCACACGCGATTGTCGTGCCCGTGTTCGGCAACAGTTCGACGCTCCTGGCATTGGGTGCCGTCTTTCAGGAGACCGTCGGGGGCTGTGACCTGCTGGTCTATCCGGATTACGTGCGCTTGATGTTGGGTGCCGGCGGCGCGGCAGAGTTCGACCTGTCGCTGCCGAACACCACGGCGATTGCGGGATCCGTGTTGCATCATCAAGTCGTCGTGGCCGAACTGGATTCGCAGGGTGCGATTGTTGAGATCACGGCGACGAATGCCCTGCAGCTGACGGTTGGCGCGTTCTAGCGGAGATTGGCGCGCGGCCGCCGTTGCTACTTGCGTGCAATTCCAGGGGCAACATCGGCGCAACTACGCTCCTCGAATCGCATCCGGATCCGCTACAACAGCTGGTATGTGCATCTCTCGCATCAAGCCGTCTTCAGGTGTCGTGACATCGTTGACTGCATTTGGGCTGGCTACGTTTTGGTTGGTCACATTTGGGTTGGCCCCTCTGGCGCAGGTCGCCGCGCAGGGTCCCATCCCCACCGGCTTCTCCAAGCAAGACCAACTGCGCGGTTCGGTGACGCCCGAGCGCGAGTGGTGGGATGTGCAGCACTACGCGTTGTCACTCGAAGTCTTTCCTGACTCCAAGAGCATCAAGGGATCGAACGTCATCACCTTCAAGGCGTTGGCCGCTGGTGACCGCATGCAGATCGACTTGCAGCCACCGCTGAAGGTCACGCGCGTCGTGCACGGAGATGCAGACCTCAAGTTCGAGCGCGAGGGCAACGTCTACTGGGTGCAGCTCGATGAGAAAATCGCGAAGCACACCGAGACCAAGGTGCAGGTGTTCTACGAAGGCCGGCCGCGCCAAAGTACCCGGCCACCGTGGAGCGGTGGCTTCTCGTGGCGCAAGGATGACAAGGGCAACCCGTTTATTGCGACGACTTGCCAAGGCATCGGGGCGAGCATCTGGTGGCCGAACAAGGATCATGGCTATGACGAACCGGATCGCGGCATGGACATTCAGGTCACGGTTCCCGAAGCACTGACTGCGGTGGCGAACGGCCGCTTGAAGTCGATGACGCACGCTGAGGACAAGCAGACCCGCACTTGGAATTGGCAAGTCACCAATCCGATCAACAACTACGGCGTCAACGTCAACATCGGCAAGTACGTGTCGATGCCGTCGACGTTCGACGGTGAGGGCGGCAAGCTCGACATCGAGTATTGGGTGTTGGAGCACCAGCAGGAAATCGCGCGCAAGCAGTTCCGCGAAGTGCCTCGCACGTTGCAGGCGTTTGAGCACTGGTTCGGCAAATACCCGTTCTACGAAGACAGCTACAAGCTCTGCGTGGTGCCCTATCTGGGCATGGAGCACCAGAGCTCGGTGACCTACGGCAACGGTTTCCAGAACGGCTACCGGGGGCGTGACCTGAGCAATACTGGGGTCGGCATGAAGTTCGACTTCATCGTCGTGCACGAATCCGCGCACGAGTGGTGGGGCAACAACATCTCGATGAAGGATGCCGCCGACATGTGGATCCATGAGAGCTTCGCGAACTACGCCGAGAACCTGTTCGTCGAATACCACTTCACCGAGCAGGAGGCACAGGACTACGTCATTGGCTGCCGCGCGCTGATCTCCAACGATATTCCGATCATCGGAACCTACGGCGTCAACAAGTCCGGTTCGGGCGACATGTACTACAAGGGTGGCAACATGCTGCACACGATGCGGCACATGCTCAACGACGATGAGAAGTGGCGCGCCGTGCTGCGCGGGCTCAACAGTGAGTTCTGGCACAAGACCATCGGCACCGCCGAGTTTGAGGCATACATGAGCCGCGAGTGCGGCTTCGACTTTGCATGTGTGTTCGAGCAGTACTTGCGCACGACCAAGATCCCGCAGCTCGCCTATGAAGCAGGCGATGGCTCGGTGAAGGTCAGGTGGGAGAACGTTGTCCCGGGCTTCAAGGTGCCGGTTGTCGTTCGTATCAATGGCCAGGAGCACCGCGTGCAGGTTGCCGAGAAGCCCATCGAGATTCCCGTGAAGGGCAAGCTCGAGTCCTTCGAGTTGGACCGCAACTTCTACATGACGGTCAAGGCGAAGTAGTTGGCCTGACGATCACCATGTTGAGATCACTCGCCACCACGGTTGCCTTGTTTGTGTGCTTCGGTTGCCAGGCTCCGGCGGCGCCGCCGGAGCCAACTCGCCATCTCGCAGTTGCCGAAGCGGCTGGTCGGTGGTTGCTGGCCGAAGCGCAGCGTGACGGCGAGGCGTGGACCTGGCCTGCGTGTCCGGACCAGGGAGGCGCGGCCGCGCACAACCTCTACAGCGGTGGCGCGGGCGTCGCATTGCTGTTTGCAGAGTTGCATGCTGCGACCGGAGACGCTGCGTGGCGTGATGCAGCACTTGCTGCGGCGCATGGCCTGGCGGCGAACATCGACGAAGTCGCGGCCAAGAGCGGAGCAGGCTTGTTTACAGGCATCGGCGGTATGTTGCTGGCGATGGTGTGTCCTGACGATCCTTGCCAAGTGAGGCGAAGCCGAGCGG
>TARA_R110002072_G_scaffold175477_1_pt1 | contig 35499 bp, 38 predicted proteins | sample TARA_R110002072 | Tara Oceans TARA_R110002072 (sample SAMEA4397118) | marine metagenome | biome: Polar Biome; feature: [SRF] surface water layer (ENVO:00010504); material: water (ENVO:00002006), including particulate matter (ENVO:01000060) such as... | depth 5 m
TTGACCATTTTACTACTGTCATACAGACTTCCTGAATGGCACTTAGAAGCAGCTTTACTGGGCGCAGTAAGGCATTTTCTAGTGATAGCACAGCTACACCAATAATGATTGTGAAAATCACGATACTCAACATTTCACCGCTTACCATTGATGCCAAGGGGTTTTCGGGAAGCAGGTTTGAGATGGCATCAGGAATTGTTTCAATTCCGAAGGAAAGCTCGGGTTCATCAGTTGAAACTGCCATAATTTCATTATGCTCTTTTAGTGATTGTTGATGAAGAAAACGACCCGGTCTAAAAATTTGGGATAGTATCGTACCTATGCTAACCGAAACTATTGTTGTGCCCAAAAAATACAGTAGAACACCACCGCCAAGTTTTCTTAGACTATCCTTATCGTTGCTTACGATTCCTGTGATGATAGAAGCCACAATTAACGGTATCATAATCATTTGAACCAGTTTCAGAAATAGTACACCAGGCAATGCCAGCCAATTCCCCGCGATATCTGCGGTTTCTTTAGAAATCCATCCATTTTGTGGGCTTAACAACAAACCAAATCCGACACCTAAAAACAAGGCAATGATTACCTTAAGCCATAAGCGACTTTCTACCAGTTTGAGAAGGTAGTGGTTAAGTGATTTTAATGATTTTATCTCTGTGTCAAACATTCTGTTGATTATGCTATACTAATTTTATCGTCCAAATAAACTTCCTGAACAGATTGTAATACTTTCACGCCTTCGCTAAAGGGTTTTTGAAATGCCTTTCTTCCCAATATCAATCCAGAGCCTCCGGCTCTTTTATTAATGACGGCTGTGGTTACGGCTTCGAACAAATCTGATTTACCTTTGGAACCACCACCTGAATTAATCAACCCTATTTTTCCCATATAACAATTGGCCACTTGTAACCTGCATAGGTCAATGGGATGTTCTGTGGTAAGGGTTTTATACATTTCATCGTCATATTTTCCGAATCCTATTTCTTTGAATCCGAAATTATTCGTTGGTAATTTTTGTTTGATGATATCAGCTTGTATGGTGACACCTATATGATTTGCCTGTCCGGTTACATCGGCAGCAGCGTGATAATCGTCTTTTTCGGTTTTAAAAGATTCGTTTCGAGTATAGCACCATAAAATGGTCGCCATCCCCAAATTATGGGCTTCTTCAAAAGCTTCGGCAATTTCCTTGAGTTGTCTGTTACTTTCCGCTGAACCAAAATAGATGGTAGCACCCACGGCAACCGCTCCCATATCCCAAGCCTCTTTGACCTTTCCAAAGAGAGTTTGGTCATATTTATTGGGATAGGTAAGTAGTTCATTGTGGTTAATCTTAACGATAAAGGGAATTTTATGGGCATATTTACGAGCGTTCAATCCCAATACACCAAACGTGGATGCCACACCATTGCAACCAGCTTCCATAGCAAGTTTTATGATGTTCTCTGGGTCAAAATAATCTGGGTTTTTATAGAATGAAAAGGCCGCGCTATGCTCAATACCTTGGTCAACAGGAAGGATACTTAAATAACCAGTTCCTGCCAGATTTCCGTGATTGTATAATTGGGAAAGGCTACGAAGTACCTGTGAATTTCTGTTGCTATTGCCAAATACTTTTTCTAAACTATTTTTGCTTGGCACTTGCAATTCATCCTTTGTTATTTTTTCACAAACGTGTTCTAAATAGAAGTCTGCTTTTTCTCCTAAAAGTTCTACTATATTCTTGTCTGTTTTCATCTTGATAGTATTTAATGGATTCCTAAACTTTCATTTGTTTTGGCTATGGATTTTGTACCATCTGTTTCAATTCCAGTTAATGCCCTAATAGCATCAATTGTTTCCGGGATTACAATAGCTTGATTATCGACCACGTAGGCATAAAAGAGTTCGTCTCCCTGTACCTTCAGCATATCTTCCCATAGGGCTACTTCATACATATCGCCCCAAGGTCTTCCCATATCCAGAAACATTTCCTTAATGGTATTGTTAGAAACCAGACCTTGGTCATATTGAATTAATTTAATACGACTTGAAGTTTTGAAAGCATTTAGCACTTCTTCCTTTGTCGCCTGCTTTTTCAATTTCACATTCCAATAGTGCAGATGGCTCAATGTTTCGGGTACTTTTACCGCTGCGGTGATGACATCCAGTTCTGGGTCAACACTTTTAGCATCCGGACCTTGATGGCTTGGGATATCTTTTTCGGGAACCATCGTATTCATAATACCACCTAAATGACTTTCCCAAGGGTCTGTAGCTCTTCTTAAAAGTGTACCTCTGGCATAATCCAATAAATCGGCTCTTTTTAAAGCGGTCAAGGTTCTTAAAATAGACGTAGTATTACAGGAAACTACTCTTGTCGCATTCAAGTTTAGAGCTGATTTGTAATTATTTTCTGCACTAAAGGAATGCCCTGTGGTTTCGTGTTTTTCGCCACCGTGCAAAATAAATTTTATATTCTGTTCTTTATAAATCGCTACATTTTGAGCAGCAATCTTTTTAGGCGTACAGTCCACAACAAGGTCTGATTTTTTTAAAAGTTCCTGTAAGTTTCCTTTTACTGAAATTCCTTTTGACTCCATATCATTGGCTGCTTTTTCGGTAGCTGCATAAATATCATACTCCTTTCTTACGGCATTTTGAATGCGCCAATCGCTAATGATATCGCATACGCCCGAAAGCTTCATATCGTTTTGTAAGTTGATGGCATCTGCCACCCTTTTTCCAATGACTCCATATCCTATAACTGCTATGTTTTTCATATAAATTGATTTTTATTAATTATGTTTTATTGTTTGTAGTTTCCATTCCCATCGGCATATTACCTTCATCGTCTGTATGTGAAATCATAAAAAGACGTTCGGCAACAAGTATTAGAACAATCCCAATCGCTGCTACGATAAGCACCAATGGATCGTTCAGATATTTTATATAAAGAAAGGCTGCTAATACTGCAATGTCCAATACGATGGCTATTAATGGGATAATAGGCCGAAAATTCACTTCGTTTTTAAGGTGCCGGAACAGCCCCCAATGGATAGCGATATCCATAATAAGATAAAAGATAGCCCCAATGGATGCTATCCTTGTCAAATCGAAAAGAACCGTTAGTAATATAGCCAGGGCAACCGTGAATATAAGTGCAGGATTTTTAAAGTTCCCCATTCTTTTTAAAGATGGGACTTGTTTCATATTGCTCAACATTGCCAATAAACGTGATGCCGAAAACACACTGGCTATAACCCCTGAAACGGTTGCTACAATCGCTATTGCTATGGTAATCCAAGAACCCCATTCCCCAAAAACGGGACGTGCAGCGGCAGCCAAAGCATAATCCTTTGCTTCAATTATTTCAGGAATACTTAAACCTCCCGCAACAGCTAATGCCAAGGCTACATATATCAGTGTGCAGATAAGTATGGAAAACACGATAGACCTACCAAGATTTTTATGCGGGTTTTTAATATCGGCCCCTTGGTTCGTGATTGTTGTAAATCCTTTATAGGCAAGGATTGCCAATGCCAATGCAGCCACAAAGCCAAAGCCCTGTGGTAAAGCTTCGGTATTTTGAGGAATATAGTTTCCTGTAATGTCTGCAAATCCAGAAGCAATTAAACCAGCAATGGCGAGCAATGCAATACCAAAAACTTTGATGACTGCTGTAAAGGTAGCTGTTGCACCTATTACCCTGTTTCCTAATATATTCACGATATATGCGGTTACCAAAAGTAGAATACCAAGAACGGATGCGTACCCAGCAAAACTTTCAGGGAACAACCGAAGCGTATATGCTCCAAAAGTGCCTGCCACCAAACTTTCTGAAACTACCATTGATGCGTACATCAGCAAAGAATAAAACCCAGTTGTTGTTCCAGGCCCATAGGATTTGTTAAGGAATTTGACCACACCTCCAGACGATGGAAAAGCATTTGAAAACTTGACATAGGAATATGAACTGAACCCTACCACAACGGCACCTGCAATAAATGCAATGGGAAATAAATCGCCTACTAACTCAGCTATTTGTCCCATAAGGACAAATATGCCAGCACCAATCATTACTCCAGTACCAAGGGATATGGAACCGATTAAGGAAAGCTTATTATTTTTATCTGTGGTGTTTTTCATCATTTTACTATTTATAACTTTTGTGGTTTTTTCAAATTATTTATTAAGATGATAGACCCTATAACTCCTGCTATGAGTGAAGAAAAAAGAATACTCACTTTTGCGGCATAAATAAATTCTTCATTTGTAAATGCTAATTCATTGATGAATAATGACATTGTAAACCCGATTCCTCCTAAAAAGGCTATTCCGTATATTTGATTCCAATTAACCCCATCTGGTAGTTTGGCAAGTTTAAAAGCAACAAGTATTCTCGTAAAGGAAACAATGCCCACAAATTTTCCAAGAACCAACCCTGCTCCTATTCCTAGGCTAACGGGGTTGAGTAATACTCTACCTACCTCTCCGTGTAGATGAATACCTGCATTTGCAAGTGCAAAAAGTGGTAGTACCATAAAATTTACGATAGGGCTTAGCGATTTTTCTAACTTTTGGAGAGGAGTTTCGGCTTCTGAACTTGTTTTTTTGATTTCTTCCAATACTTCAAGTTGTTCGTTGGAAATTAGTGTTCCTTTTACAGGCTTTATTTTTATAAAACGTGCGTGTAGATTGCTCAAACGCTTCAGAAAAGTATCTTCTTTAATCTTTACTCTTCCCGGAATCGCAATAGCTGTAAGGATTCCAGCTATGGTAGGGTGAATGCCTGAAAAGAAGAAAGCCAGCCACACGCCCCCTATTCCTATAATGGCATAAAACCACGTTTTCCTAATGCCTGCATAATTGCCTATGATTAAAAGACCAAAGAAGAGTAAGCCGTGAAATAAATCCATAGTAGAAATACCAGAGGTGTAAAACAGTGCAATTACCAATACACCGCCTAAATCATCCACAACGGCAAGTGTTACCAAAAATACTCGCAGAGCTATAGGCAAGCCTTTTCCAAAAAGTGCTAATACACCAAGTGAAAAAGCGATGTCTGTCGCCATAGGAATTCCCCAACCTTGAGAAGCTTCACCAGCGGTATTAAAGAGAAAATATAATAAGGCAGGAAAAACCATACCTCCTATGGCAGCACCGATAGGAAGTATGGCATTTTGAGGAGTTGATAGTTTCCCGCCCAATATTTCACGTTTTAGTTCCAAGCCAACCAGAAGGAAGAACAATGCCATTAAGCCATCATTAATCCAAAGCAGAAGGGGTTCAGTGATTTCAAAACTACCTACCGTAAAAGAAATGTCCATTCTCATTAAGCTGCGGTACATTTCTTGCCAAGGTGAATTAGCCCATACCATTGCTATGATAACCGTAATGAGAAGCACAATACCTGTGTTGTTCAGGCCTTTTGAAGTGGCACTGAATACACTCTGTATTCCACTATATGTTTTCTTCTGTAGCATTATTAAGGTGTGTTTTTGACTTCTTCTTTATATTCTTTTTTTGGTGTTGTTTGTGAATCTTTGGCTTTTGGTTTAAAATTTCTAATAATCAGGCGGTTGCTCTTTTCATAAGTGAAATAGCTTACCGCCCAATTAAAACCAACCATCAATCTATTTCTAAAACCGCTAATAGATAACAAGTGAACAATAGACCATAGCAACCAAGCGAAATAACCTGCAAACTTGAATTTGCCCACATCAGCTACTGCCTTACGTTTTCCTACGGTCGCCAATGAACCCTTATCTTTATATTCGAAAGGTTCTGGAGCCTCGTTCTTAATGATTTTTAATAGTGAATTACCTAACCATTTGCCTTGCTGAATAGCAGTCTGTGCTACTTGTGGATGTCCTTTTGGCCATTCGTTTGTGATTATAGCCGCTATATCGCCTATGGCAAAAATGTTTTCGTAGCCTTCTACCATTAAATATGAGCCGGTTTTTATACGGTTGCCATTGACCACGTGTTTTTCATCAATCCCTTTTGGGAATTGTCCTTTTACACCTGCCGTCCAGATGAGGTTTCTTGCTAAAATTTTCTTTCCGCTTTTCGTAGTAACCTCTGAACCGTCATAATCACTTACCGACTCGTTGAATAGTACTTTTACATTTAAGTCTTTCAGATACTTTAAAGTTTTTGATGATGCTTTGTCTGACATTGTGCTTAACAACTCGTCAATAGCTTCTATCAAATAAATGTTCATTATGGAAGCAGGGTATTCTGGATAATCCTTCGGTAGAATGTATTTGCAAAATTCAGCCAAAGCTCCTGCCATTTCTACACCAGCGGGACCACCTCCAACAATAACGAAATTTGTTAGGGAATCACGTTCATCATCATCGCAGGTAATGGCTGCTTGTTCTAAGTTTTGCAGCATCATATGGCGAATGTTGAGGGAATCACGAATATCCTTCATCCCTAAGCTGTTTTGGGCTACGGAATCCATTCCGAAAAAATTTGTGGTCGTACCCGTTGCCAATACGAGATAGTCGTAGTGGACTTTTCCTTTGGTAGTTGTTAATGTATTTGATGAGGGTTGAATTTCCTCGACTTCCGCCAAGCGGAACACTACATTTTTATATCCCTTAAATTGTTTTCTAAATGGAAACACAATGCTGTCTGGCTCCAAAGCACTTGTTGCCACTTGATAGAATAAAGGTTGAAATTGATGGAAGTTGTTTTTATCGAACAATACAACTTGTACTTCTTTATGTTTCAATTTTTCTACCAATGCCAGACCAGCAAAACCACCACCAATGATAACTACGCGAGGTAGGTCAGAATCTGGAAGGCAGATATCATCCGTTACCTTGCAGGCAGATGACATTATTTTCTTATGTTGGTGGCTATCTTTCATTTGTTAGTTGTTCATATTTCATTCACCCTTCATCTTTACCTCTTGCAATAAGTACCGAGCACTTGGCGTGGGTGGCTAAATATTGGGATACAGAGCCCAATACTAAGCGTGAAAGTGCACCGTGACCCTGAGAGCCTACTACGATTAAATCTGCACCCCAATCTTCTGCTTTTTCATAAATAGTACTTTTGGGCAGGCCACTAACAACACTTGTGGTTATGGTAAGTGCCTTGTTTTCGGCCTTGATTTTATCGAAAGCTTCTGAAACGATTTTGTTTCCCAATTTTTGAGCGTTACTTCTAATTTCTTCTATGTAATTTCCTATCCTGCCGCCCATAGTATGCAATCCCAGGCCGGTTGTTTTCGGAACTTCATAAACATTTATAATATGAATTTCACTATTTGAGGATAGGGTCATTTTTATAAGTTCGTGAATGGCTACTTTACTGAAATCTGAACCATCTATGGCCAATAATATTTTCATAATTTGAATGTTTTAGTTGGTTGACATTTCTTTCGATTTTATAAGTTTTCTCCAATACAAGTGTTCATATAATCCAGACCAATACATACCAAAGGTGAAAGCGAATAATAATTCTTCAATTGGAATTCCTAGAACAAGAATATGGGTCAGGTTGTCCAGATTCCAGTACAGCTCCACATATTGGGGATAGAACGGAAGGATGCTTCCGAAATAAATGAAGTACAGTATGGTAAACAAGATTCCTCCAACCCAAATCTTCTTATTTAAATCTGGACGGCAATAGAGTGTTGCCAAACCACCTATGAACAAAGCGATAATCCCACAATAAATGTGGTTGAGCGATGTAAATAGGGCAAGTATAAAAAAGACCAGCGCAGGCACAAAAAGTATATAAATATGTAGCTTATGTCGTTGGTGTCCACGCTCGCTCTGTGGTATTTCAACGAGGCTTCGCTTAAAAGTAAGGTTATAGAGTACCGTGCCAATCCCGCCAATAGCAAAAGAAAAGATAAGGCTTTCTATATCAAAACCTGTTTTTATAGCCAAATTGAACAGCGAAGGTGGAAACCAATATTCTGGAACAAACAAAGGTTCAGTTAAACCAAAAGGCATTGTTATAAGGCTCATTTTGAGCATCTCTTTTCTTGATTCTTTTCTCAACAGATAGATGATTGCCCAAAGCGCAAGAATTATAAGTGACCATATGAACCAGACGTATTGCATAAACCTTACTGTTTTTTAATTTGAGCGTTATAAAAAGCTGCGATACAAGCACCAATTAACCATCCCAAAATAAATGTTTGTACTATTCCTAATCCTGCTTCCCATAAGGGTACATCCATCCTAATAATGCTCGTGGTGTCTAAACCGTGCAATAGGCTGTTGAAAAAATCTATAGTGGCTTCTCGGCCTGCTGTTGCCATTACAATCATACAGCCCAAGTAAATTAACGCTCCGGTAAGCCCGAATGCGAATCCTAATTTCTTTACGTTTAATCGATACATAATTTTTAGTTTTAATTTAGTTGTCCGAGTTTATAATCTTTTTAGATTCTTCGAATTCTTCCTTGGATATTTCACCTTTTGCAAAGCGGTTTTTGAGAATATCGAGCGGGCTGTCCTTCTTAGTTTTTTGATAGGGAATATCTGTTGGGATAAAGAATATCCAAGCAATAAATATTATCCATATAATCCACCATATTAGGTGCATACCTCCAAAATGTCCGTCGTATAAATGCATAATTTTTGGTTTTAGTTGTTATTAATTTATTTCTGTAATTGTGTATCCGTTAAGTTTGCTGAGTTGCTTTTGTAGTTCAGTAATTGAAAGTTTTTCTGTCATCGTGATAAACGTTGCGCCTTTTGGCGCCAGAAAAATTTCTGCCTTTTCGATATTGGGATGTTCTTCCAAAGTCTTCTTGACCCTTGCTACACATCCACCACAACTGATTCCGTTTATTTGAAATTTTTGCTTCATTGTGTTTTATTTATTAGTGATCTTGATGTCTTTTGTGTTCTTCTTTTGTGTTCTGTTCAGATTGATTGTTATTGCCATCCCGATGCTTACGATTATTGGATCTTCCGTGGCGATGTGAACCGTGAGGCATAAATAAGTGACAAGCAAACATAAAGAGGATGAAGATGAATAGAGACGAACTGCTTCCTATACCTAACGATGGTGCAAAAAAGATAAACAGTAATGGTAATCCACAACCTATGACCATCCATATCCAGTGATTTTTTTTCATTGTTGTTTATTTTAAAAGTTAAAATTAATGATGCTCGGTATGCTCACCTTTGGTTGGGCTATCCATATCGTCCATACCCTGCATATCCATTCCCTTATCTTTCATCATCATAGAACAGGATTCCATACAGTCTTCGCTCATCATCCCTTTTTCGTGCATCATTTTCATCATATTTCCCATCATTTTTCCATCGTCCATCATTCTGTTCATCATTGAATGCATCATTGTGCTATCCTTCATCATCATTTGCATACCCTGTCCATTCATCATAGAACCCATCATTTTTTTGTTGCCTTGCATCATTTTCATTGTTGCTGGATTTCCGTGCATACTTTTCATAAACTCGGCCATATATGCATCGTTCTCAACAATGCTATTAAAAACCTCTGTGCGCGTCTTAGGATTTTCCAGTAGTGCTTGCGTGTCTGTTTCTTGTTTGCAGCTGGTTAAGCTGAAAAGGCCAATTGCCAGTAAACCAATAAATAGTGTTCTCATTTTCTTTGTTATTTAATTAGACATAAATTTATTTTTAAACCCATTCCCAATAGCTAATTGGGTTATAGAGAGGGAATGGGTTATCAGCTATTAATCGGGCTGAATTTTTAAGTTTTTGTTTTAGTATAATATTTACTATTCGATTTTTCTAATTTGCCATTTAGAGTTGTTTCCTTTTACGGCGACCAAATTGGCCGAAATAAATTTTGATGTTATGGTTGGGGAACCACTATTTTTTATGTTCTGTGGCGAAACGTGTAAGGCCAGTTGTGTTAAGTGGTCCATCGTCGTTCCGGTTTTATCTATAACCACTTCAAAGTAATGATAGCTTACCACGTCCTTTTTGAAAATATCATTATAGCCAATGGTCTCTTTGTGTACCTTTAGTGCTATTGCCTTTTTGTTATTAAAATTGGTGGCGTTAAGAAATTGAGGTGCAATAACAGTTCCCCCTTCTTTATTTATATATCCATAATAGAGCACCCCATCCTTATGATGGGCAATCAAGCATCTATCGTCTTCAAAGATTGGGTAATTGGCGTTGTCTGTTTTGGTTACCACCAAATCATTTCGAAAATCAATGATTAATTTTCCTTCTTGGTCAATAAAACCCCATTCGTTCCCTTTTTTAATGGCGGCAACGCCATCGTTAAAAGGCGAGATGTAGTCTAAATTTTCTAAAGTTTGAGCTATTCCCAGATAAGGGATGAGCAGTAATGCGATGACAAATTTTTTCATTTTTGGTTTGATTTAATTTGTTAAAATTAAAGACTGTTGCAGACCTTTATCTGCATAACTTTCGTTGATATCTACATAATTTCATCATAGAAATTCCGTTTCCAATTTCCTGTGTTCTTGTAATCTGTCATACTCATTCCCACCACTTCCTTAAACTGTCTGGATAAATGATTTACGCTGCTGTAGTCCAATAGGTAACCTATGTCAGAGAAGGAATGTTGTTTAAGTTGGATAAGTTCTTTAACCTTCTCTATCTTCAATTTGATGAAATACTTTTCAATGGTTGATTTTTCAATGGTTGAAAATAGTTTGCTCAGTGTCTTATAGTCACGATGCAATGCTGAGGCCAAGAGTTCTGAGGTCTTCACTTTCATATCCAATGGTAGTTCAACAAGTTGCTCGATTAGTAGAATTTTGATTCTTTCAACCAGCATCTCTTCTTCATTTTCTACAATTTTGAAACTATTTGTGTGAAGCACCCTTGTTACGTTGTCCGTTATAGCAGCTTCATTTAGGTTAGGTGCTTCTACCAATAACCTTCCTAGCTCTAATGAGAGTACAGTAATATCTAATTCTTGTAGTTCTTGTTTTATAACTTTAAGGCATCTGCTACAAACCATATTCTTAATCCAGAATTCTTTTGGTGAGCTCATTATAGTATTGGTGTTACTATTGAGTATTCGGCTCAATAGTTTGTAAGGTTTTAACCTTACTGGGTTAATTTGATAAATTGTGTTGTTGGGTAATGGATACAACAATGTTTAGCCAGAAGTTGTTCTTTGACTATAATAGAGGATACAGATTGATATGATCAATCTGCAAGTAAGAAAATCAAATTAAATATGTCTCGTGAAGAACCTGTATATCCTTAGACAACAAGGGCGGCCTATATTGTTTAAAAGGAATGATGTTTTTTTCAAGCCCTTCAAATAGATTGAGGTAAGTGTAAAAAAAGGTGTTAAGAAAGAGTATATCTTCATACTCAAGTTGGGTCTGAGCCTTTTTTATGGTGTCATCACCTGTTTTAATCAAAGTTTGGTTGCTGCAGCAATCTTTTTCTTGAAGAGAAGTACACTGTTTTGTGTTTAAATCTTTTTTTTGAGCCTTGTCTGCACATACTTTGGCTTTTCCAAAGAGTGCCATATCAACCAATTTATTGCAGCAAAAGTGCATATCTACTGTAAATGAAGCTGTGCTAAAAAATATAGTAGCTGCTAAAAAGAAGGCCAATATTTTGGTAAAAAAAGATTTCACGTAATAAAATTAATGATTTTATATCAAAAATTTAAAAAAAATGTTAAAAAATTAGTTTATGTTATTATTTTTTGATTTATAATAAACTTTAATTTTACGCTACGAATTTAAAATAATCGGTTTTCAAAAAATATGACTTTTGTCATCAAATAAAGATTACTTTAAAATCCGTAACCGACGGCAAAATTGATTCCAAAAGGATGACCGGGACGTAAACCTGCTGGTACACGAGATACAGGATATTCTGAATTAAATAAGTTTATTATGTTTGTTGATAGCATAAAATTTTCATTTAAAAAATATTGAGCAGATAAGTCAAAGATGAAATTAGAATTTACTTTGAAATTTTCTGGAATTGGTCCAGAACCAGCCTTGGTTCTAAATGCACCTGTATAGCGCGTATTTAGGTTTACTTCAAATTTCTTATTCTGTAGCCCTAAGGTTGCATTTAATTGGTTTTTTGCAATGTATGGTATTTCATCCCCTTTGGTAACCACCCCATAGATATCTTCGTTACTGTCAAAACTGGTCAGGAATTCGGTATCGGTAAGCGTATAGGAAATCGATAGAGGAAGTTTAAATTTCTCTGATGTATTGTATAGCAAATTGTAATTAAGCAAAAGTTCAAGGCCACTTACACGAACTTCACCTGCATTAAACTGGTCAAGACTTCCTGTGCCACCTGTCGCGGCCAAATCACTTCCCAACAGATTTTGATAATCATTGTAGAACCCGACAAGTTCCCCTGACAAACCTTTAAAGCCAAATCGAGAACCCAACTCATAATTAATACTTTCTTCTGCATTTTGTCCCGGTGTATTACTTGGTGGCGAAAACCCTTTATGTACCCCACCGAAGATCGATATATAGTTATTGAATCTGTAATTAGCACCTATGCCGGGAATCCATACATCTACTTTGTTCTCGCGAATAGCTAAATCCTGACCAGTTCTGTTTGGGTCGCTCGTGCCATAATCCGTTCGGGTAAGGGTTATATTTTCATAGCGCAAGCCAGGTGTTAAGGTCAGGTTCTCAATTTTAAGGGTGTACAAGAGGTGCGCCGCCAATGCTTTTGCACTGCTTATACGATTAGCGTCAGTTCCTTTTTCAGCCACTGTGGTTTGTATTAATTCTTGGTTTTGAAATGCGTACCTGTCCACCCACTGAAATCTGTCCTCGTCATCTTCGTGGTAGCGTATTCCCGCTTCCAGGGTTTGTAACCAATCCGAACCCCATCGTAATTTGGCAATGGATTGAACACCATTTGAGGTGTATGTTCTGTTATTTGCTTTTATGCCCATAACATCGTCTTGGGTGTTTTCATTTCCTAAAATGGTTTGGTATTCTAAGGGATAATCCTGTGGTGAGGACAGGATGTTACTAATGCTCACCCTTTCGCCTAAATTTACATCGTCCAATTTGTACCAATTGCGCTTGAATTTATTTAAGTAGCCGGTAGTACTTATATTTAACGAAGGGGATATTTGTATAAAATGGGTAAGTAGGTATTGTTGATGTTCGGCGTTCATTACATCTTCGGACGACGCCCTGTATCTTCTATAAGGGTTTTCTTCAAAATCTTCATCGGTCAATCCCAAGTAAGTTTCGTTTGCCTCTTCTTCAGAATATTGGATTTTAAATGTTAGTGACTGATACAATTTTGCATCTAAATTTGAGTTGACCCTAAACTTCGCCAAATAATCAGATTTATCAAATCCTGTATTGCCACCGCCATCTAAATCCTTAAAACCGTCTGAGCTGTAATTGAAATAATCCGTTACAAATCCAAAGTTTTGATAGCTATCACCAATGACTAATTGCGTGTTTCTTGAGCCATAATTCCCTGCGGCAATGGAAGCTCGTCCAGAAAATTCGTCAGGAATTCGGGAAGAAATCATATTAATGGCACCGCCCGTGGTGTTGGGTCCATATTGAATTTGACTGCTTCCTTTCAAGATTTCGACGGCCTGCATACGCCCAATAGTTGGGAAATAATAGGCGGCAGGTGCGCTGTAGGGTGCTGGGGCAATGAGAACGCCATCTTCCATCAAATTTATTTTTGCACTACGCTCAGGCGATGTACCTCGCAAACTTATATTTGGACGTAGTCCAAAACCATCCTCTTCGTAAATGTTAATTCCTGGAACCGTTTGTAATACCCTATTGATATTTGTATATGAAAATTTTTTTAAATCCTCTTCGGAAATATAGCTCGCAGAACCTGTTTTGTTTTTAATCTCAAATTTACTGCCCAGTATGGTGTTAGCGGATACAATCACTTCTTTTAGGCGTTCCGTCTTTTGTTGTATAGTATCCTTTTTTTGAGGATTTGTTTGTGCCAATATATATGTAAACTGCAAGATAAATAGTAGGGAGAATAGAGTTCTCATTGGTAATAAATTATTTAGAATGATTTTAAATAGAAGACAAATGTAATGTACTGGTTTTAAAAAACCAATCTTATTTAGAATAATTCTTAATAATAATTTTAAAGTATTTTAAGCTCAATAACTTATCCTTAGAAAAAATTATAACCATAAAAAACCCGAAACGTTATGCAAATTGTTTGTTAAATAAAAAGACTTTACTTAAAATTTTATACTTTTGTACAATTGATGAAGAAGATTTTTTTTAAAATAGCATCATTTTGTATGGCACTTTTAGTGTTATTCTCAACGTTTTCTTTTACGTTGGCAAGTCATTATTGCGGTGATGTTTTAGTTGATTCTTCTTTGTTTGGAAAAGTAGAAACCTGCGGTATGGAAGTTCAAAAAACTTCTACTTCTTCTAATTGTGATATTACCAAGAAAAACTGCTGTAGTGATGAGCAATTGCTTTTAGAAGGTCAGGATACACTAAAAATTTCCTTCGAAAAACTGGATAAAGAACAGCAAATACTCGTTGTATCATTTATCCAATCGTATTTAGATTTGTTTGAGTATGAAAACTCAGATAATGAAGCATTTATTGATTATTCCCCACCGCCCCTTATTAGGGACGTTCAAGTCCTAGACCAGACTTTCCTCATTTGATTTTTAAGTAATTAACTCTTACGTCCAACATTAATTTGTTTGGACTAAACTGCTTGTACCTTGTTTTTTCAACAAGTATTGTTATTACTTAAAACTCATTTTTTTATGCTGAATAAGAGCATTAAATTTTTAATAGAAAATAAATTAGTAGCTGTATTGCTATTAGCCTTGTTTGTGGCTTGGGGCGTGGTAAACGCACCTTTTGAATGGAACACGGGCTCACTTCCCCGAAACCCCGTTGCCGTTGATGCCATACCTGATATTGGTGAAAACCAACAAATCGTATTTACGAAATGGGATGGACGTTCCCCTCAGGATATCGAAGACCAAATAACCTATCCATTAACAACCTCGCTACTTGGAATTCCGGGAGTTAAGACCATTCGTAGTTCTTCAATGTTTGGGTTTTCAAGTATCTACATCATATTTGAAGAAGATATTGAGTTTTACTGGAGCCGAAGCCGAATTCTTGAAAAACTAAATTCATTGCCAGCTGGGTTACTTCCTGAAGGTGTTAATCCTGCTTTAGGACCAGATGCGACTGGTCTTGGGCAAATTTATTGGTACACACTCGAAGGTCGTGACGAAAATGGGAATGTGACTGGTGGTTGGGATTTGCAAGAATTAAGAAGCATCCAAGATTTCTATGTGAAATATGCGTTGTCATCTGCAAGCGGCGTTTCAGAAGTGGCTTCCATCGGTGGGTATGTGTTAGAATATCAAGTGGATGTAAATCCTGAATTGATGAGGCAATATAACATAGGCTTAAATGAGGTTGTAAAAGCAGTAAAGCAAAGTAATAAGGATGTTGGTGCACAAACACTCGAAATCAACCAAGCTGAATACCTCATAAGAGGGCTGGGGTATATAAAGAAGCTGTCCGACTTAGAAAATGCAGTAGTTACTTCAAAAGATTTTACATCCATCCGTATAAAGGATATTGCAAAAGTTACACACGGTCCCGCCACACGAAGGGGCATATTGGACAAAGAAGGAGCCGAGGTTGTTGGTGGTGTTGTAGTGGCTCGTTATGGGGCCAATCCTATGGAAGTCATCAACAATGTTAAAGAAAAAATAAACGAGTTAAGCTCTGGGCTTCCATCAAAAACATTAAGCGATGGGAGGACCTCGCAATTAACCATCGTACCCTTTTATGATAGAACAGAACTTATCCAAGAAACCTTGGGCACACTTGATGAAGCGCTCACCTTGGAAATTTTGATAACCATTTTTGTGATTATCATAATGGTCTTCAATTTAAGGGCTTCCGTATTGATTTCCGGATTATTGCCTGTTGCGGTTTTGATGGTCTTTATTTCTATGAAACTGTTCAATGTAGATGCAAATATTGTCGCTTTATCTGGTATTGCAATTGCTATTGGAACAATGGTCGATGTGGGCGTTATCCTTTCAGAAAATGTCTTGCGGCATATTGATGAAAATGAAGAAAAGCTACCTATGAATACGGTAGTCTATAATGCGACTGCCGAAGTTTCTGGTGCCATCTTAACTGCAGTAATGACTACCATTATAAGTTTCATTCCTGTATTTACTATGATCGGTGCCGAAGGGAAATTGTTTAGGCCATTGGCATTTACAAAAACGGCAGCACTCACCGCATCTCTTATTGTTGCCCTATTTTTAATTCCACCATTTGCGGCCTATTTATTCAAAAAGAGAAATTTAAAAACTTCTTTTAGTTATATGCTAAATGGAGCATTGATTGTTTTTGGCGTTTTAGCTCTAATTTTTGGCTATCCCCTTGGGCTGATTTTAGTCGCTTTTGGTGTTGTTGGCTTCCTTTCGCTAAAGGAAAAGATTACGTCAAAACGCGCCAACATCATCAATATATTTGTTTCGGCTTTTGCTATCATATTCCTATTGGCGGAATATTGGAGACCACTGGGAGTAGATAGAAGTATCCTTATAAACTTAATCTTCGTTGGTCTTATCTGTTTTGGTCTTTTGGGTGTATTTACACTTTTTAGAAATTATTATGTTCGAATTTTAAATTGGGCATTACGCAATAAGCTGTTATTTCTTTCGATACCAACTGCCATTGTAATTTTTGGAGTGATGATTATGCGTAATACTGGTAAAGAGTTTATGCCTTCACTCAATGAGGGTTCATTCCTGTTAATGCCCACTTCAATGCCACACGCAGGTGTGGAGGAAAATAAACGCGTCCTACAGCAATTAGATATGGCCGTTGCGAGCATTCCAGAAATTGAAACTGTTGTCGGTAAATCTGGGCGTACAGAATCAGCATTAGACCCTGCACCGTTATCGATGTATGAAAATATTATTCAATATAAATCTGAATATATTTTAAATGAACATCGCGAAAGACAACGCTTTAAGGTAAACGAAGACGGCTTATTTGTTTTAAAGGATGGTAGTTTAGTGACTAACCCTAATAGTGAAATTGAAGTAGAGGATGATGACTATAAAGCCTCAAAGATTACGAATCCATTCTCTGTAACAAGGGCACAGCTCATTCCAGATGACGATGGAGAATACTTTAGAAATTGGAGACCTGAAATTGAATCACCAGACGATATTTGGAAAGAAATCGTCAAGGTTACCAAACTTCCAGGTGTTACGTCTGCACCCAAGCTACAGCCCATAGAAACACGCTTGGTAATGCTACAGACTGGTATGCGAGCACCTATGGGAATTAAGGTGAAAGGACAGGATTTAAAAGAAATTGAGGCGTTTGGGGTACAATTGGAAGATATCTTAAAACAGGCCGAAGGCGTAAAAGAAGAAGCGGTCTTTGCCGACCGTATTGTGGGGAAACCCTACCTTCTTATTGATATTGACAGAGAACGACTTGCGCGCTATGGTATAACCATAGAACAGGTACAGCAAGTTATCCAGGTCTCTGTAGGTGGTATGGTGCTCTCACAAACGGTAGAAGGAAGAGAACGCTACGGCATTCGTGTGCGCTACCCCAGAGAATTACGTGCAAATCCAAATGACTTAAAAGACATTTATGTTCCAGTAGAAAAAGGGAGTCCGGTTCCGTTAAGTGAGTTGGCTACTATAAGATACGAACAAGGGCCGCAGGTCATTAAAAGTGAGGATACTTTTTTAGTTGGCTATGTACTTTTTGATAAGCTGGATGGCTATGCAGAGGTTGATGTAGTGGAAAATGCTCAAGCACTTATTCAACAAAAGATAGATAACGGTGAGCTAATTGTACCAAAAGGAATTAACTATCGCTTCACAGGTACATACGAAAACCAATTAAGAGCTGAAAAAACGCTAAGTGTGGTCGTGCCCTTGGCATTAGCTATCATATTCCTGATTCTATATTTCCAGTTTCGTTCAGTAAGTACATCGCTAATGGTATTTACTGGTATTGCCGTAGCCTTTGCGGGTGGGTTCTTAATGATTTGGGGTTATGGACAGGATTGGTTCCTGAATTTTAGTTTTTTCGGAGAAAACCTGCGAGACCTGTTCCAAATGCACACAATAAACTTAAGTGTAGCTGTATGGGTTGGTTTTATCGCCCTGTTTGGTATTGCAACAGATGATGGTGTGGTGATGGCGACCTATCTCACTCAAACATTTGATAAAAACAAACCAACAGATAAATCTGGGATCAGAGCATCTGTAGTCGAAGCAGGGGAGAAACGAATTCGTCCCTGTTTGATGACGACCGCCACTACCATACTCGCTTTACTGCCCGTATTAACATCAACAGGAAGAGGGAGTGATATAATGATTCCTATGGCTATCCCATCTTTTGGAGGAATGCTCATAGCACTTGTGACCTTATTTGTAGTACCGGTTTTGTTTAGCTGGACAAAAGAATTTCAATTGAAAAGAACTATTAGATGAGATATATAATTGTAATAGCACTTGTTTTTATTGCTTTCGCGAAAGCTGATGCACAACAACTGGCATCCTATATTCAGGAAGCCGAAAATAACAGTCCAGAAATTCAAGCATTTGAGCTGCGTTACAATATCGCCGAAGAAAAAGTAAACGAAGCCGATTGGTTACCTAACACGCTTGTTGGCGTGGGTTATTTTGTAAGTGAACCCGAAACCAGAACAGGTGCACAACGTGCACGCTTTTCGGTATCACAAATGCTACCTTGGTTTGGCACCATTACCGCAAGAGAAAATTATGCGAGTTCAATGGCAGATGCTCAATATGTGGATATTGTCATTGCGAAACGAAGGTTAGCACTATCAGTATCGCAATCCTATTACAAACTATATTCAATCAAGGCAAAACAACTTATTTTGGATGAAAACATTCAGTTGTTGGAAACCTATGAGCGTTTGGCATTGACCTCTGTAGAAGTTGGAAATGCCTCGGCTGTTGATGTGCTGCGGTTACAGATTCGGCAAAACGAACTGGTGCAGCAAAAGGAAGTATTGGAACAAGATTACTTAGCAGAACAAACGGTATTTAATAATTTATTGAATCGCGACGAAACACTTGAAGTCCAAGTACCACAAGAGTTGACTATTCCTGATGAAGAACCATTGGTCTCTAATGAGAACCTCAAACTCAATCCAGAGCTTTTAAAATATGATAAGCTGTACGAATCTGTTGAGCAGTCAGAAGCATTAAACCAAAAAGAGAGTGCGCCAAACATAGGTTTTGGATTGGATTATGTTCCGGTTTCAGAGCGTCCCGATATGAATTTTTCCGATAACGGAAAGGATATCGTGATGCCAATGGTTTCAATCTCAATTCCAATTTTCAATAATAGGTACAAGTCAATTACCAAGCAAAATGAATTGAGACAGTTAGAGATTACATCACAAAAAGAAGATAGGTTAAATAGACTTGAAACGCTTCTTGCACAGGCTCAGTACAACCGAAACAGTATGAAAATAAAGTTTAATGTTCAGTCAAAAAATTTGCAACAGGCTAATGACGCAGAAGAAATATTGATTAAGAACTATGAAACAGGTACGATAGATTTCAATGACGTATTGGACGTTCAGGAACTTCAGTTGAAGTTTCAGATAAACCTAATTGAATCCATTAAAGGCTATTATACAGAGTATGCTATGGTTAATTATCTAAGTAGTTAAGAATTGAACGAAAAAAGATAAATAATTTAATCACAATGCATTATAGTAATATGAATTTAAAAACAGAGAACGATGATTAGAAAAATGACAATGATACTTGTGCTTCTCATTTCAACAAAGAGTATTGCACAATATGTAGCTAACAAGAGTGAAGAAAATATAGATAATTGGCCAGAACGAGTCTACGACCTTACCATTGACTACGAGACTGTAAATTTTACTGGTAAAGATGTCAAAGCTATGACCATTAATGGTGGTATCCCAGGACCTAATCTTGAGTTTAATGAAGGTGAGTTTGCCATTATTAATGTGACCAATAAAATGGATGAGGAAACATCTGTACATTGGCACGGTTTAATTCTTCCAAACTTTTACGACGGCGTGCCTTATCTAACTACACCACCAATTAAACCAGGTGAAACCCAACAATACAAATTCGCACTGAAACAATCTGGTACGTACTGGTATCATTCACATACAGGTCTACAAGAGCAAAGAGGCGTTTATGGCTCAATTCAAATCAATCCTAAAAAAACTGATTTAGAATATGACAAAGACTTGGTACTCGTCCTCTCAGATTGGATGGATGAAAACCCCAAGACACAGCTTAGAAACTTAAAGCGTGGCAATGAGTGGTATCTTATAAAGAAAAACCAAGTACAAAGTTGGGACAAGGTTATTGCCAAGGGAGCTGTAGGTGCAAAATTAGAAATGATGTGGTACAGAATGCCCGATATGGCAATTTTAGATAATTATTATGATAAGTTTTTTATTAATGGAGGGGCAGAACAGAATTATCCCGATTTCAGTCCCGGCGAAAAGGTTAGAGTACGATTTATAAATGCCGCAGCTGCTTCTTACTTCTGGCTCACGTTCGGTGGTGAAGATCCAATGTTGGTTTCAGCAGATGGTCTGGATGTTGTCCCCGTAAAGAAAAACAAAACACTAATCGGTGTTGCAGAAACCTATGACTTTATTGTAACCATCCCGGAAAGCGGAAAATTGGAAATACTTGCTACCTCACAAGATGGTTCTGGTCAGGCATCAGCTTATTTAGGAACCGGCAAAATTTTGAATGCACCTAAAGTTCCAAAACCAGACTTGATAAAGCAAATGCAAGAAATGATGTCAATGGATATGAAAATGGGCGCACCTGCAGCCAAGTTCAATCCTTCAAAGAACGATTCCATTGAAAAGATGAAAAAATATGCGATGAAGATGGATGGAATGCAGATGGACGGAATGAATATGAAAGATGATAATATGCAGATGGATGGGATGCAGAAAGACAAAGATTCCACGAAAATGAAGCACGACGAAATGGCTCACGAAGATATGAAAATGGAAAGTGACAAAGGGCAAATGAACGGCGGAATGAAAATGGGCTATATCGTGCCGCAAGACAAGGTTATTGGCGACAATATGAAAACAGGAGGAAATCCAGAATTTAACTATAACTATTTAAAAGCACCAGGAAACACTGAGTTTGAAGACGGAAAACCTGTGCGTGAAATGCTTTTCAACCTAACGGGAAATATGAATCGCTACGTATGGTCTATCAACGGTGTTCCGCTTTCTGAAACCGATAAAATCAAAATCAATCAAGGCGAAGTGGTTCGTATAACCCTTAACAATATGACGATGATGCACCACCCTATGCACCTACACGGTCACTTTTTTAGGGTGCTTAATGAAAATGGCGAGCGTAGTCCGTTAAAGCATACTGTAAACGTTGCACCTATGCAGAAAGTGGTTATCGAATTTGATGCCGTTGAGTATGGCGATTGGTTTTTCCATTGCCACGTACTTTACCATATAAATAGTGGGATGGCGAGGGTCTTCAGCTATGATACACCACGGGATGAAAGATTAAAAGGCTATCCAATTACTAATTTGACTACAGAAGCAGACCATATGTGGACTTGGGGCGAGGTGACAGCAGCAAGCCATATGACAGAATTGTTCTATACAGCAACCAATATACGTAACCAGTTCATAGTAAGAGGAGAATATGGTTGGAATCAAAATTTAGAAGCAGAGTTTACATACGAGCGTTGGCTCAATAGTTACTTCAGGGTGTTTGGTGGTGTAAATGTTGAAAATGAGGGCGAAGATAGTCTTGATGAGATTTCCACTACGGGTGTAGTTGGTGTGAGGTATCTACTACCATTGCTTATAGATTCCGATTTGAGAATCGATAATAAACTAAGACCAACAATCTCTTTCGCCACAGCAACAATGATATTTAGAAATGTAGCACTGTACGGTGAGTACGAATACCAAATGGACTTTGGTTGGGTTACAGATTTTGAGGAAGGAACTGATTTTAAAGAAGAAACTACTTGGCAAGTAGGTTTAGAGTTCGTTTTGAGTCGTGATTTCTCTTTGATGGGGAGCTATGACAACCGATTTGGAGCAGGTGGTGGATTATCGCTAAGATTTTAAGAAATGGCACAATACAAGAAAAATAGTTTGAGCTTAACCGGAGCGGTGTCGCTTGGTACTGGTGTAATGATAGGTGCAGGAATATTTGCCTTATTAGGACAAGTAGCTGAGTTATCAGGGCAATGGTTTCCGTATGCATTTCTTGTAGGCGCTATCATTTCAGGATTTAGTGCATATACGTATGTGAAACTTTCCAATGCATATCCATCTGCTGGCGGTATTGCTACCTATCTAAAAAAGATATATGGTAAGGGTGCGGTAACAGCTTCTGGAGCATTGCTAATGGCACTCTCAATGGTCATTAATGAAAGTTTGGTAGCACGTACTTTTGGTTCGTACACGCTTCAATTATTCGATATAAATGACAATAGTGTTTGGGTGCCTATCCTTGGGGTAGTGCTGTTAATCGTTGCGTTTTTAATCAATATTTCTGGAAACAATATCATTGGCAAATCTTCCTTTGCAATGGCTATTTTAAAAATTGGAGGTATTGCAATTTTTGCCATTGGTGGATTATGGGCGGCAGGATTTTCATTTTCTGAAGTTGTCCCTTCAGAAAGTTTGACAGAATACCCCATTACCAATTATTTAGGAGCCTTGGCCCTTTCAATCTTAGCTTATAAGGGCTTTACCACGATTACAAATAGCGGTGAGGAAATCACCAATCCTAATAAAAATGTAGGGCGTGCAATTATAATATCACTGGTTATCTGTACCGTGGTATATCTACTTGTTGCATTTGCTGTTTCTTCTAACCTTACTATTGAAGAAATAATCAAAGCTAAGGACTATTCATTGGCCGAGGCATCAAGGCCTGCTTTCGGAAAGTACGGATTGTGGTTCACGGTGGGTATCGCAATTATAGCTACTATCTCAGGTGTGGTAGCAAGCATTTTTGCAGTGTCAAGGATGACTACAATGCTAACTCAGATGAATCTAATTCCCCATAAACATTTTAGGTTACCTGGTAAGTTGCAAAAACATATGCTCATTTACACCGTGGTATTGGCACTTACAATGACCATTCTTTTTGACCTTACAAGAATTGCCTCACTAGGTGCTATTTTCTATCTAATTATGGATATAGGAATTCATTGGGGCGTACTTAAAAATATGAGAAAAGAGATAAACGCCCGTGCCTCTATTCTATATACTGCTATATTATTGGATTGTATTGTTTTGGCCGCGTTCTTATGGATAAAGGCTTCTAGCGACCTACTGGTCGTAATTGTAGCTGCAATACTGATGGTATTGATTTTTTTAGGCGAAAAATGGTTTCTAAAAAATAAAAGTGAAGAAAAAGAAAAATAGATAGACGATTTATAAATTTTAAAAAATAATAAAATGAAAACAACAGTAAAACTTTTAATGGTAATAGGAATATTAGGAACATTCGTTGGTTGCAAATCAACTTTCAATGCAAGTGAAACTATGCAGGTTGAAGAAAATAGAAATGCTGTTTATGAAGAAATCATTTCAAACCCTGTTCAGTTTGCTGCATTCATAAGTGAGGCTCGAAAAAATGAAGAAGCCAAAATGATATTGATGAAATCCCATATGGAACAAATGGAATCTGGCAATATGAAAGTGATGATGCAGAAAAACCCTGAGATGAAAGAAAAAATGCAATCGCATATGCAAAAGATGATGGATGAAAACCCAGAAATGAAGGTGAAGATGCAAGAGAAGATGCTTAACAAAATGATGCAGAGCGAAAAAGGGAGAAAAATGCTTATGGAAAAAATCCACGGTAATGATGAAATGAAAAAAGCGATGAAAAAAAGAATGTCGCAAATGATGGATGAGAACCCCGAAATGATGAAAGAAATGATGCAGAAGATGATGAAAAAAAATCCAGAAATGATGAAGAAAATGAAAGAAAAGATGAAGAATAAAGGGCAGTAAATTCCCGAAATCTATTGGCAATGAGAACAGTTTATTTAACAATTTAAAAGATATAGTTATGATGATGTGGTGGTGGATACTAATACCGATTATTTTGATTTTGGCCATATTCCTGTTTAGAGGAGGAAGTTTGCGAAACCCTGGAAGTAAGGAAAATTCTATGGATATACTAGACAACCGTTTTGCAAAGGGCGAAATATCAAAAGAGGAATACGAAGAACAAAAACGAACGATTAACTCTAAAAACTAAGAAGATGAACTATTATTTCAATAAAACCCTGAATGAGGACTTTGACAAAGTAATGGAAAAGGTTACTGAGGAACTGAAAAAAGAAGGTTTCGGAATACTAACAGAAATCAATGTAAATGAAACGCTAAAGAAGAAACTTGATGTTGATTTCAGAAGATATCAAATCTTAGGTGCTTGCAATCCACCATTTGCTCATAAGGCTCTAGAAGCAGAAGATAAAATAGGTACGATGTTGCCTTGCAATGTTATAGTTCAACAAAAAAATGAAACTACAGTAGAGGTAGCGGCAATTAATCCGCTAGCATCGATGCAGGCAGTTGAGAATGAAAAATTAAATGATGTTGCCAATGAAATTACAGAGAGGCTCAAAAATGTTGTTAACCGATTGAAATAAAAATAGTATGGAAAATAGCGAGGACAAAAAACAAAGATTGCATAGTCAGAATTATACTGAGAGCCGAAACACATCTTACAGTATTGTTAGACGCTACGGTTCCATAACTTTTGATGAGGCACTAACACAGTTAAGAGATGTTTTAAAGGACAAAGGATTTGACATCATCGGAGAAATGGATGTTAAGGACTACCTGAAGGACTATAACATCGATATGTCTCACCTAATAATTATGATGGTTTGTCATAAAGAAACGGCTGCCAACTTACTGTCCAACGATATCCAAATGACCTCACTCGTGCCTTGTAAAATTAGCATTAAAGCAATCGAAGATGCTTCTTTAATCGAGGTTTCTATCGAAGACGTTGAGACAACTTGGGGCATCTCTGACAAATCTGAAATAGAAGAAATAGCAAAAAGCGTAGGACAAGATTTAAAAGAAATATTAGACCATTTAGGCCCAAAACATTTTAAACTATAGAATAATAATTTAATTCAAAAACAATGAAAACACTATTAAAAACTTCAATTCTAACCCTTGCATTCATTGCAATTGTAAGCTGCAAGGAAAAACAAACCGTAGAAATTAACACCCCTGAAGAGGTGAAGGCGGCCAAGAAAAAAACCGCAGATATCGCAGACCAAGGTTTTATTGACGGAATGACGGGAAAAGTATGGCATAATTATCTTGAAATCAAAATGGCACTTGTAAGAGACGATGCAGAAAGGGCAAGATCCATAAGTAAAGATATGGCTGCCTCTTTTGAAGAGGAAAGGATGGAGCTGAAAAACTTAGCACAAGATATGGCCAATACCGATGACATTGAAGCCCTGAGAGAATTGTTCGCACAATTTACCGAAAAGGCTGGGCCAATGTTTGAAGATGCACTATCTGAAGGAACCATATACAAAAAATTCTGCCCAATGGCATTTAACAATGAAGGTGCCTATTGGTATGCCGATGTTAAAGAAATAACCAATCCCTATTTCGGCGATAAAATGTTGAAATGTGGGTCGGTAAAGAAAACTATTAATAAATAACCCTTAAATAAACAAAGATGAAAATGATTAGACGAAAATTAATTATACCCATAATCGCATTAGCTTTAGTTAGTGTTACTGCTTGTAAAGACGGAAATAAAAATGAACCGGCAGCACCAATGAGCAACGAGATGCATCAAGAAAAACCAAATCACAATAATAGTGATGGTCATCACAATGGTGAAGATATGGAGATGGCAATGAACGGAGACGGTAATGCACAAGCGATTCTTAATGACTATTTCAATTTAAAGAATGCCTTAGTGGCAGACGATAATGGCAAGGCCAAAGAACTTGGGGCAATCCTCGCAACATCCTTAGGAAATTTTGACGCTTCACAATATACCGATGCCCAGCAATCCGAATTAAAGGATATTGTTGTGGATGCAGTTGAACACGCAGAACACATTTCAGAAAGTGATATAGCACATCAGCGAGAGCACTTTAAAGTTTTAAGTAAAGATTTAATAGATATGGTTGCTATAACAGGAACAGAGATGAAACTATATGAGCAGTTTTGCCCTATGTATGATGGCGGTACGGCGTGGTTAAGTACTAAAGAGGAAGTGCGTAATCCCTACTACGGTAGCAAAATGTTAACCTGTGGCAAAGTGCAGCGAGAAATCAACTAAATGAAAATAGTAAAAATCATAGCGATTGTTTTATTGGTGGTGTTTGTAGGTATTCAATTTATACCATCATCTCGTAACCAAAGTGATTCTGTACCCGAAACTGATTTTATGTTGGTTAATGATGTTCCAGAGAACATTCAAAACAAGTTACAGGTATCCTGCTATGATTGTCACAGTAATAATACGCAATACCCGTGGTATAACAAAGTTCAGCCTGTTGCTTGGTTTTTGGAAGACCATATTAAAGAAGGCAAGGCCGAACTGAATTTCAACGAATGGGATTCACTATCAACCCGAAGAAAGACCAGTAAGTTAAGGTCTATCATCAAACAGATTGAAAATGGCGAAATGCCTTTAGATTCTTATACGTTCATTCATAGAGACGCAAGGTTTTCAGAAGCAGAGGCAGAAGAAATAATCAATTGGGTAACACAATTAAAAGACAGCTTATAAATAATTAAAAAATAAAAAGATGAAAAAGTTAAAAATGAGTATAGCCACTATGTTGTTGTTGGTAGTTTCTTTTACCAATGCACAGGAAAAGGAAAAAATGAAGATGGACCATAAAATGGACCACGGTAAAATGATGAATATGAACAGTGATCCAAAAGCAGAAGCAATTTTAAATGATTACTTCAGTCTAAAAGATGCCTTGGTGGCAGACGATAGCAAAAAGGCAGCCCAAGAAGGCACAAAATTGGTAGCTTCTCTTAAAGCCTTTGATACCAGTAGCTATACCAAAGAACAACAAGAAGAATTGGCCGATATTATTGAAGATGCTACAGAACACTCAGAACATATTGCTGAAAGTGCTATTGACCATCAAAGAGAGCATTTTAAAACATTGAGCAAAGATATAACGGATATGGTGGCGATTACAGGAACAAAGAACACACTGTACCAACAATTTTGCCCTATGTACGATAAGGGTAGTGCTTGGTTAAGTACAGACAACGAGATAAGAAACCCATATTACGGCAGTAGAATGCTTAAATGCGGCAAAGTACAAAAGACTATTCAGTAGGTAATCCCTTCCCTAAGCATTTTTTGTTGTTCTGGTTTATTAGTTAACGGAATACATAAAATGTCCGGAATATCTTGAGTAGTCATTAAGTCCTGTCGTGGGAAGGAAAAATAGATGATGGTTAGTGTTAGTTTCTTCCCAGGTCAGGCAAAAATTTAAGTCCTAATAAGAGAGAGGTTTCATACTGTTTGGTTGTTTAATGAAACCCTTTCTCTTAATTAGGCACAACAGATTTTGTGAAATAGAAAAGTTGATTTGGTTAGTAGCAGCCTGCACAAGGGAGAGGGATTAAACCCTTAAAATAATAACATCTCTCTTCCTATGTCAGGCAATTTAAAACTTTTGAAAAAGAGAAGTTTAGTGAAGAGTACTTGGTTTTGGGAGGTGAACATTTGAAATGGTTGATTGGTTAATACCAGTTCGCCTCTCATTATCAAGTATAAATTTAGGGTTTCAGCTTCATTAAAGAAAACTGAAAAATAAATAGGTAATGAAAGATTGTTGCAATACAGGTAATAGCAAAGCACAGATCAAAAACCCGTTAAAAAAGTGGTTCAATTATATCGTGTACGCTATCATAGCCAGCATAGTTCTTGGGACTTTGGTACTGCAACTAATTGGGTACTAATTAAAAACCGTAAGAGATGAAAACAAAACATTTTTTTTCAGCCATTTTGGTCATTGCCTTCTTAGGTAGTTTGACCAAAACCTTTGCCTTAAATGAAGAACGAAATAGCCTTGATGCAACTGAATTATCGGCCAGCATAGCATCAGCTGTACAATCAGATTCCGTAAAAGCAGATTTTGATGCGTTTCCCAACCTACACCCTTTGGTCGTACATTTTCCCATTGTACTATTGCTGTTAGCGGTGGTTTTACAATTGATACAGTTGTTTACCTTGAACCGGACAATGGACTGGGTTATTCTCTTAATGGTAGGGTCTGGGTTTATTGGGGCTTATGTCGCTGGAACATTTGTGCACCCGCATACAGAAGGACTTACCGAAATGGCAAAAAGCGTACTGGAACAACACGATAAATATGCCGATTGGACACTATGGTCAAGTGCCCTTGCAGCAGTTCTGAAAATAGTAAGCCTGTTTTGGGTCAAACTAAAGCGTGGTTTTGAAATAGCAGTTTTTGTAGTTATGGCCTTTTCGGCATATTCAGTTTCCGAAGCAGGACATTATGGTTCACAGTTGGTATATATAGAGGGAGTGGGCCCACAAGGAAATTATATTGAAACCGAAAGTGAAGAAGGTCACGAGGAAAGTGATGGGCATTCACATTAAACAAGGATAATGAGAAAAGGATTTATCATAACGAGCATCATATTGATTTTAGCGGTAACAGCCATAATCATTCTATATCCATTGTTATGGTGGCTCGCATTGGTATTACTTCCTTTCTTGATTTTAGGACTATTCGATTTTTTTCAAAAATCAGATAACATTAGACGTACCTTTCCATTATTTGGTAGAATTACCAATTTTCTGGAAAAACAACGACACGTTGTCCAAGAAACCGTTTTGCTTAATAGGACGGAAGGAAAGCCCTTTAACTGGATACAAAAAGAAATAGTCTATAAACGTGCTGCGAATGCTAATAAAAGTCAACCTTTTGGTACACAAATACCGTATGATAAAGTTGGTCGTGAATGGTTTACACATTCCACCTATCCGGCAAAAGAAGTCAACGATGATTTTAGAGTAACATTTGGAAGTTCCAAATGTGATAAGCCCTATTCTGCAAGCATTCTGAATCTTGCGGGAATGAGCTATGGCTCAATAAGCAAAAATGCGACCTTAGCCCTTAATGGCGGTGCTAAAATAGCTGGTTTTGCCCAAAATACGGGTGAAGGTGGCTTTACACCCTATCATCAGGAGTATGGGGCTGATATCATATTTCAAATCGGAACCGGTTACTTCGGATGCCGTACTGAAGAAGGTAATTTCGACCCCGAAAAGTTTCAGGAAATTGCCTTGTACGAGGTGGTCAAAATGATTGAAATTAAAATCTCGCAAGGAGCTAAACCAGGATTTGGAGCTATACTGCCTGCAAAGAAAAACACAGAAGAAATCGCAAAATTCAGGGATGTTGAAAAGGGAACCGAAATTCTTTCGCCACCGCACCATTCAGCATTTGGAAACGATGAAGAAATGATTTCGTTTGTTGAAAAATTGAGAAAACTTTCCAATGGCAAACCAATTGGTATTAAACTATGTATTGGGCAAAAAGATGAATTTGAAAGAATGGTTCAATCTTTTGCTGAAAAGCAAAATTATCCAGACTTCATTGCCATTGACGGTGCCGAAGGAGGCACGGGCGCTGCCCATATGGAATCACTTCATTGGGCAGGGCTACCGATCGTTGAAGCTATTCATTTCGCAAACCGGATTCTTAAAAATTATGACTTGCGAGATGAGATAAAATTAATGGCAGCTGGTAAAATCATTTCGGCTTTTGATATCTATAGAATGTTGGCACTCGGCGCAGATACCTGTTATAGTGCCAGAGGAATGATGTTTGCCTTGGGGTGTGTGCAGTCCTTAAAATGCAATTTAGATACTTGTCCTACCGGCATAACCACAATGGTACCGTCGAGGGTAGCGTCATTAGTTGTGGAAGACAAGAAGACCAAAGTAGCCAATTACCATAAAAACACAATGGAAGCCTTTAAAGAGTTGCTGGGTTCAATGGGACTTGAAAACAGAAAGGGCATACATAAAAAACACATTGTTAGACGAATAAACGAAACTGAAACAAAAACATATGAAGAAATTTTTATAAAACCCTCAAAACAATGAGTGACAAAAAGGACATAGAAACCACGGCAGCCTTTTATGGGCAACTTTTCAATAGTTCAAAGTACGTACTATTGGTAGTGCTTATTGCTACAGCTATCGGGCTGTATGTCTTGCCTAATATTAATGCTATCTATGCTGTGGTTATACTATTGGCCCTTACGCTAATAAAGATAGGATTTATCATAGCCTTATCCTTTAATCAATTAATGAAAATTATCGGACAGAGCCATTTGCTGAGCCACGTTTTAGTGTTATTCGGATTTTTAATTGTCCTGATTGTACTTTCATTCGCTATAGACTATACAGCATTACATTTTTTTGATTCTACTCATTTCAAGATAAATAATAGTTCGGGAAATAACGGGCTGTTGGTATTTTTCGATATGTCCTATTTCAGTCTAATTACATTTTCATCTGTAGGCTACGGCGATATAATCCCGATAACGGTCACAGCTAAAACCTTGGTGGCACTTGAGGTGGCCCTCAGATTTTTTGTCCTTGTATTTGGTATCGCAAATGTGAATAGAATTCGAGTAAATAAATAACCCTTAATAACTAAAATTATGAAAACTCTAAAATTAACAACAATCCTAATGCTACTTACGTTTGCCACAGGCCAAATGTTTAGCCAAAATGTAGATTTAGGCACCGAGAAAGAAGCTGTTCTAAAAGTAATGAAAACCTATAAGGATGCGCTGCAAAACCTGACGACTGAAGGCACCTTTGAGTTGTTTACAAAAGACTCAGAAGTTTTTGAATCTGGCGGTGTTGAAGGCTCATACGCACACTATATAGAACATCACTTAGGGCCAGAATTAGGTCATTTCAAGAAGTTTGAATTTTCAGATTATGAAATTGATGCAGAAGTAGATTTGCCCTACGCCTTTACTACCGAAACCTATATCTACACTATCGTTCTCAACCCAGATGATGAAGGCAATAGTAGAACGATAAAGAAAAAAGGGGTGGCAACTTCTGTCCTTAAGAAGATAGATGGGAAATGGAAAATAATTAAAACGCACTCTTCGTCAAGGAATAAAAAGTAAAATATAATGAAAAAACACATCCATTTTTCTGTAGTATTAATCATTTCTCTAATAGTCTCTTGCAAACAAGAAAGTAAAGAGACCAAAGAAGTTGTGAAGGAAGAAATAGAAACAGTTTCTCAAACCGCTGAACCCGACAAGAAAAAACCATTAAGTCCGCATACCGAAACAATGGCAATGGTTGGCGATGCTCATATTCATATCGATTACTCTTCCCCAGGCGTAAGGAATAGAATAATTTTTGGTGGACTGTTGGCGTATGACCAAGTCTGGCAGGCTGGTGCCCATATGGCCACTTGGTTGGAAACAGATAAGGATTTAGAAATTGATGGCAAGGTATTGAAAGCCGGAAAATATGGATTTTTTGTTATTCCAAATCAGGAAGAATGGACTGTCATTTTCAACAGAAATTGGAACCAACACGGAAAGGATGACTATGATGCGAGCGATGATGTATTACGATTTAAAGCAACGCCTAAAATTTCCGAAGAAATCAAGGAACATTTAGAGTACAAAATAAACAAAACAACAGAGACTTCAGGAACAATCTCAATGAGTTGGGAAAAAGTAACGATTGAGTTTCCTTTCGAAATAAAGTAATATGGTCAACAGAAAAACAGCGAAATGGATTAGAAAAGCACACCGGTACTTGGGTATCTTTTTAGGTATTCAGTTCTTGATGTGGACGATTAGTGGGATGTATTTCAGCTGGACGGACATCGACGAGATACACGGTGACCAATTTAAGAAAGAAGCACCTGTACAGACCTCATTTAATGATTTGCTCGGCACATCCCAACTCGCTACTAAAGAACCCGTCCAATCTTTGGAATTACTGGAAATAGCAAATGAACCTTACTATTGGATTAATGAAGCACAGCTTTATAATGCCAGAACAGGACAAGGGAAAAATGGAATTACTAAAGAAGAGGCTCAACAAGTTGCAAATAGGTATATGTTGAACGATTTGGAAATAGCAAAAATTCAATTAGTCGATTCTGTAGGAGCACATCACGAATATCGCGGTCGCCCACTTCCAGCCTATGAAATTTCTTATGAGACACCACAAAACTTAAAAGCCTATGTGGCGGTTGAGAATGGCGCTTTTCAAACGGTGAGACATAGGGACTGGCGCTGGTTTGATTTTCTTTGGATGACCCATACAATGGATTATCAGGGAAGGGATAATTTCAACACGTTGCTATTAAGGGCATTTTCACTTTTGGGATTGATAACAGTCTTAAGTGGTTTTGTACTATGGTACATCAGTTCCCCATCAATCAGAAAATTAAAGAAGAAGCTTAAATAGATAATAACTTAAAAACCAAAAACAATGGATTCAAAAGAAAACACACAAGACGGAATGAAGAAAAATACTTACGGAAAGTTTATGGTTATGCTTGGGCTTTCATTTATAGCAATGTACATCACAATGTACCTAAATACCTACGAATGGGATCACGTTTGGTTTAGCCTTACAAGATTTTATATGGTTTGCCTCGGTATAGCTGCAATGGCAGTAATTATGTTGTCATTAATGCTAAATATGTATAAGAACAAGAAAAAGAACATAGCTATTTATTTGGGGAGTTTAATACTTTTTGTGAGTGCATTGGGTCTGGTACGCGAACAAAAATCAACAGTAGGTGACGTTCTCTGGATGAAAGCAATGATTCCACACCACTCTATTGCAATCTTAACAAGTAAAAGAGCCGACATAAAAGACCCAGAAGCCAAAAAACTTGCTGAGGAAATCATAGAAGCACAGTTGCGTGAGATCGCACAAATGAAAAAGATTATTTACAGATTGGAAAACAAAAAAGAGGAATAGTACTTGCGCTATTTCTTTTAAAACTAATATTATGAAAAAGAATTTAATATTTATTGGCCTTGCCTTAGTAGTAGGGGTATTGGGAGGATGGCTCATATTTGGAGGGTCAGGAAATGATGAACAGGCAATAAAGGACTTGTCGGATATGTCAGATTCGCACGATCATTCAGGTGAAAGTGCTGAGCAGATGTGGACTTGCTCAATGCACCCACAAATTATGCAACCCGAACCTGGCGATTGCCCAATCTGCGGAATGGACCTCATTCCAGCTGAGGCTGGAGCAGACGGTCTGTCTGCGGATGAGATTAAGATGACCGAAAATGCAATGGCACTGGCTAACATACAAACGTCGGTCGTAGGACAAAGTCAGATGGGTAGTGGCACATTAAAACTATCTGGAAAGATAAAGCCCAATGAAGAATCCAACGCTGTGCAGGTCACCTATTTTGGTGGAAGAATTGAAAACCTCTATGTTAATACTACAGGAGAACGTGTAGGTGCCGGACAGCGTTTAGCAACTATTTATTCACCTGAATTAGTTTCTGCCCAACAAGAATTACTCACGGCTGCATCGTTGAAGGAATCACAGCCAGCACTCTATAAAGCTGTGAGGAATAAACTAAAGCTTTGGAAACTTTCTGAAAAGCAAATTAATGCTATAGAGACCGCCGGAAAAGTGCAAGAAAATTTCCCTGTTTATGCAACCGTTTCTGGGACAGTAACGCATAAAATGGTAGAAGAGGGTGACTATGTAAAACAAGGACAACCATTATATAAAATAGCAAATCTCAATACGGTTTGGGCAGAATTTGATGCCTATGAGAATCAGATTGCTTCCTTGAAAGTTGGTCAAACTATTAAAGTGACTACCAATGCGTATCGCAATGAAGTATTTGATGCAAAAGTTTCATTTATTGACCCTTTATTAAATTCTTCTACACGAACCGTCGTAGTTAGAGCGGTGCTAAATAATAAAAATGATTTGTTCAAACCAGGAATGTTCGTCGAGGGTAAAATTGAAGGTGCTCAAGAAAGCACTTTAAGTAAAATAACAGTTCCTGCTACAGCTGTGATGTGGACTGGTGAACGTTCTGTGGTTTATGTTAAAACTAATCCTAACGAAGCTATTTTTGAAATGAGAGAAGTCTTACTCGGTAATGCCAATGGAGACACCTATACCATAATTGAAGGTCTTCAAAATGGTGATGAAGTGGTAACTAATGGCACGTTTACAGTAGATGCTGCTGCACAATTACAAGGCAAAAAATCTATGATGAACACAGCTGGTGGCAAAACAATGACCGGTCACGAAGGGCATTTAGGTATGAAAGGAAACAATTCTGGAGATAGTAAGGGGAATACTGACCATTCAGAAATGAAAGAAAGGATAGCTGTTTCAAACAAATTTCAAGGCCAGTTAAAACAGGTGTTTGAGGATTATATTCTTTTGAAAGATGCTCTGGTTAATGATGATGCCAAAAATGCACAGCAAGCAGGAAAACAAATAATACGATCCCTGAAAAATGTAGATATGAAGTTGTTATCCGATGAAAAAGCACATAACCATTGGATGACAATTCAAAAGGAATTAAATACTTCGGCAAATGCTATTTCAAGTAATACGGATATTTCAAAACAAAGAGGGCATTTTAAGCATTTGTCTGCGCATATGATAAGTAGTGTACAGCTCTTTGGGATCAATGAAAATGTTTATATCCAGTTTTGTCCAATGGCAGACAATAATAAGGGAGCGTACTGGATAAGTTTAGAGGAAGAAGTCCGTAACCCATATTATGGCGAAGCAATGTTAACCTGTGGTGAGGTTAGAGATACGTTAAAATAATCAGGGCTAGAGTTAATTGGTAAAAGCGGATTCTTCAGCCTTTAATATTTTAAAGAGGAGAAAGATGATGAGTGAAAGTAGAAGAAATAGAAGAAAAAACAAGAAAAATACATATAAACAGAAAAATCCGATTACAAAAAAAGATAAGGTTATCGGAATTTCAGCGATGATAGGATTATTTATTGTTGCTGTAATACTAATCATATATCTAAATTTAGATTTTATTAGGCATTTGTTCAACCTATGAATAATACCATCCACATAAAAAATATGGTCTGTCCGAGATGTATATCCGCAGTTTCCCAAATTTTGGTAGGATTGAACATTGATTACAAAGCTGTCAAGTTAGGAGAAGTAGAATTGGTTTCGATGCTTAACGAATTCGAAAAAAAATCTTTGCAAAAAAAGCTACAAAATGCAGGATTTAGTTTGATTGACGACCGTAAAAGTCTGCTTATCGAGCAAATGAAAAATTTGGTAATTGAGAAAATACATTATTCTAATGAAGAGACCGAATTAAAATGGGCAGATATTGTTACTGGCGAACTTAACTTGGATTATAAATATTTAAGTTCCCTATTCTCGTCGGTAGAAAGCATCACGTTCGAG